>Ga0228699_1000021_pt1 | contig 172860 bp, 151 predicted proteins | sample McNCre217_Aug_MG_FD_178016 | JGI IMG/M metagenome (GOLD analysis project Ga0228699, IMG submission 178016) | Freshwater microbial communities from McNutts Creek, Athens, Georgia, United States - 2-17_Aug_MG | ecosystem: Environmental > Aquatic > Freshwater > Creek | place: USA: Georgia... | reverse complement strand
AGCGCCGGCAACGACACGATCGCCAACAACCAGGGCGATGACGTGCTGGACGGGGCGGGCGGCAGCGACACGTTCCGCGTCACGGGCAACACGACGACCGGGTTCCAGGGCTACGACACGTACAAGGACAGCGGCACGGCGGGCACGGACCGGATCGTGGCGCTGGGCACCGGGGACGTGGACATCGGTCTGCAGGGCAACTTCGGTGTGGCCAGCGGGATCGAGGTGATCGACGCCAGCGGCGCCACCGGCACGGTGCGTCTGCTTGGCGACAGCGCGGCCACGACGCTGGACTTCCGCAGCGTCACGCTGACCGGCACGCGCCTGGTCATCGATGCGGGCAACGGCAATGACGTGGTCTATGGCAGCGCTGGCGATGACACGCTGGTCAGCAACCATGGCGACGACACCGTCGACGGGGCAGGCGGTTCCGACACCTACCGAGTCACCGGCAACGCCGTCCTGGGCTTCCTGGGCCGGGACACGTTCAAGGACAGCGGCACCACCGGCACGGACCAGGTCCTTGCCGTCGGGGCCGGCAATGTCGACATCGGCATCAATGGCTGGCAGGACACCGGCATCGAGGTCATCGACGGCAGCGGGGCTGCAGGCACGGTGCGTGTCTGGGCCAGCGACAGCGCCAATGTGCTCGATTTCAGCGCGGTGACCTTCGTCGGTGGCAACGTGCTCATCGATGGTGCCTATGGCAACGACACCATCCGGGGCAGCGCCGGCGCCGACGTCATCAATGGCGGTGCGGATGCCGACCTGCTGGATGGTCGGGACGGTGGCGACACGTACCGGGTCAGCGGCAACCGCGCCGCGGGCTGGTCCAGCTTTCAGGGCTTCGATACCTACGCCGACACCGGCACGACCGGCACCGACCGGATCATGGCCCTCGGCACCGGTGACGTGGACATCGGCGTCGCGGGCTGGACCAGCACGGGCATCGAGGTGGTGGACGCCACCGGGGCCACCGGCACCGTGCGCCTGCTCGGCCAGGACTCGGCCGACACACTGGATTTCCGCAGCACCACGCTGACCGGCGGCAATCTGGTCATCGATGGCGCCTACGGCAACGACACCATCTTCGGCAGCGCCGGCGCCGACACCATCGTCGGCGCCGGCAACGACGACCTGCTCGATGGCGCCGAGGACGGCGACACGTTCCGGGTGACCGGCAACGTCGCGGGCGGCTGGAGCAGCTTCCACGGCTACGACACCTACAGCGACACGGGCACCACGGGCATCGACCGGCTGGTCGCCCTGGGGGGCGCCGTGGACATCGGCCTGGCGGGCTGGCAGAGCACCGGCGTCGAGGTCATCGATGCCACGGGGGCCACCGGCACGGTGCGCCTGCTCGGGGGCAGCGGCGCGACCGTGTTCGATTTCAGCACCACCACGCTGACGGGCAGCAACCTGGTGATCGACGGCGCCTGGGGCAGCGACACCCTCATTGGCAGTGCGGCCGCAGACCAGATCGTCGGCGGCGGTGGCGACGACAGCCTGGACGGTTTCGACGGCGGCGACACCTACCAGGTGAGCGGCAGTCTGGCCGAGGGCTGGAGCGTTTTCCAGGGCTTCGACACCTACCAGGACACCGGCACCACCGGCATCGACACCATCCACGCCCAGGGTGCCGGCGACGTGGACATCGGGCTGCTCAACTTCGATGCCTCCAGCGGCATCGAGGTGATCGACACCCGGGATGTGCTCGGACAGGCCCGCATCGTCGGCTCCTGGTCGGATGATGTGCTGGACTTCAGCGGCACCAGCATCCTGGGCAGCCGCGTCGTCATCGACGGCAGCGGTGGCACGGACGTGATCTTGGGCTCGGTCGGCGACGACACCATCATCGGTGGCAGTGGCGCGGATTCGATGGCCGGCGGGGCGGGCAACGACGTCTACCGGGTCGGCCGCGGTGCCAGCCTGGATGTCATCTGGGACTACGACGAGACCGCGGGCAACCAGGACGTCGTCGAGTTCGGCGCCGACGTCGCCATCGACCAGCTCTGGTTCAAGCGGCTCGACGGTTTCCTGGAAGTCAGCGTCATCGGCAGCTGGGACCGCGTCTACGTGATGGACTGGGACACCGGTCCGGCCAGCCAGATCGAGCAGTTCCGTACTGCGGACGGGCATGTGCTGCTGAACACGCAGGTGGAGACGCTGATCAGCGCGATGGCGGCCTTCGATGCGCCGTCCGGTGGCACCACCACGCTGCCGGAGGCCTACCGCACCGCGCTGGCGCCGGTCATTGCCAGCACCTGGTCCTGAGCCCGGCTTTGATGCCTGTCTCGATGCCTGTTACGCTGGATTGTCTGATCCCTGTCAGCCGCCGCGTCCATGATGGGCGCGACGATGCATGCCCGGGTCGACCTGACCGGGGTGGAGGAGACAAGCATGGCACTGCAGCAAGATGAACCCTGGGCGGGCTGGATGGCCCCCTGGACCACCCGCAACCCCTGGGTCCCCGCCGGCGCGGGCGCCCGCGCCGCCGACCCCGGCCTGGTTGTACAGCGATGCCAGTCGCTGCTCGACCATGCCCATGGCCGCAGCGCGTTCTACCGGCAGCACCACGGCGCCACGCGCCGCATCACGACCGAGTCGTGGACCGATCTGCCTCCGGTCACGAAGTCGCAGCTCATGCAGCACTTCGACGACTGGGTGACCGATCCGGCGATCACGCGCGCGGGCGTCCAGGCGTTCCTGGCCGACCGGCACCGGATCGGCTCGGACTTCCTGCGCCGCTATGCGGTGTGGACCAGCTCGGGCACCAGCGGCGAGCCGGGCATCTTCGTGCAGGACAGCACCGCGCTCGCGGTGTATTCGACGCTGCTCGAAAGCCGCATGGACCGGCGTTTTGCCACCCACCGCTGGTGGGCGCTGGCGGCCACCGGCGCGATGGGGCCGTGGGGGCTGCGACCGCGCAGCGCGCTGGTGGCAGCCCTTGATGGGCACTATGCCGGCGTGTCTTTCTGGTCGCGCCAGTGCCGCTTCAATCCGGTGGCGGGCAGCGAGTCGCGGGCGTTTTCCGTGACCGCGCCGATCGAGCAGCTGTGCAGCGAACTGCAAGCGTGGCGCCCGGCGTTCATCGCCAGCTACCCGAGCATGCTGGTCGAGCTGGCGCGGCAGCAGGAGGCGGGGCGGTTGCGGCTGATGCCGCTGGCGCTCTGGTCCGGTGGCGAAGGGCTGGCGGCCAGCACGCGCGACTGGATCGAGTCGGTGTTCGGCGCCCCGGTGGTCAATGACTACGGGGCGTCCGAGTGCCTGGCCATCGCCTTCGAATGCCCGCATGGCCGCCTGCACCTGAACGACGACTGGGTGCTGATGGAGCCGGTGGATGCCCGGGACCGGCCCGTTCCGGTCGGCACCGCCTCCCACGCGGTGTTGCTGACCAATCTGGCCAACCACGTCCAGCCGCTGATCCGCTACCGCCTCGGTGACAGCGTGACGATGCATCCGGACAACTGCGCGTGCGGCAACCACCGGCCGTCCTTCACTGTCGAAGGCCGCTGCGACGACACGCTGCAGTTCCCGAATGCCACCGGCCGCCTGGTGCACCTGTCGCCGATGGCGGTGACCACGGCGCTGGAGGAGGGCGCGGACGTGCACCGTTTCCAGCTCCGCCAGACCGCCCCCGATGCGCTGGAGCTGCGCCTGGACACCAGCCTGAGCACGGATCCCGCCGCGCTGCGTGTGGCGTCGCTGGAAGCCCTGGGCCGCTACTTTGCCGAACAGGGCCTGTCGGTGCGTCTGAGCACCAGCGACGAGGCGCCGCTGATCGATGCGCGCAGCGGCAAGCTGCGCCAGGTCGTCAGCGAACTCTGAACGCCCGCGGCGTCAGAGCTTCATCTCCAGCCGCAGTGCCCAGGAGGTGGTGCCCGGGTTGCTGGTCGTCGCCACCTGGCGGGTGTTCGCGGTGGTGACGGTCGCGCTGCTGACGTTGTCCAGCGGCAGCAGGTTGCTCACCGAGGCGCGCAGCTGCAGGTCGGGGCGGAAGGTCCACAGCGCGTAGGCGTCGATCACGCGGCGGGTGTCCACCGTGTTGAGCTGGCTGTCGCTGAGCTGGATGGCGTACTCGGGCGTGAAGTTGAGGCTCGCCCCCAGCGTCAGCGGCCAGCCGCGCACCCGCCAGTCGCCGCCGAGGTTGGCGCTCCAGTCGGGCTGCTTGTCGAGGCGGTTGTCCGGTCCTGCGATGCGGTCGACCCGCGAGCGGAAGGCGCTCAGGTTGGCGCGCACTTCCAGCGGAGGCGCGTTTTCGGCCATCACTTCGCTCAGGCGCAGCTTGGCCTCCAGCTCGATGCCGCGGGTCACCGCGTTGCCGATGTTCTGCGGCCGCGACACCCAGCGCGAGGTGCCGTTCACCGTCTCCAGCGTGGTCTGCGCGCGGATGAGCTGGTCGATGCGGCGCTCGAACACGCCGATGCTCAGCACGCCGCCAGCCGACAGGTAGTGCTCGAAGGCCAGGTCCAGCCCCGTGGCCAGCTCGGGCCGGAGCTGCGGATTGCCGGCGCGGTCGGGGTTGGTTTCGAGGTTGGTGCCGGTGGCCTCGCTGCGGCGGGCGATCAGGTTGGTCAGGGTCGGGGCGCGGTAGCTGCGGGTCAGGCTCAGGCGGACCTGGTCCTTGCCGCCTTCGACGGGCTTCCACGCCAGATGCAGCAGCGGTGTCAGCACGCTGCTGCGGCTGCTGATGCGGCCGTCGGCGGCGTCGCTGTCGGTGTCGATCGCCTCCCAGCGCAGGCCGCCCTGCACCGACCACTGCGGCGTCACCGTCCACTCGTCCTGCGCCCAGAGCGCGCGGCGCAGCGTGTGGGCCTGCAGCGTGTCGCCGACCTCGCCATTGAGCGAGCGCACGCCCGTGGCGGTGGTCTCCAGCGTGGTGCGGTCGTCCTGGCGCTGGCTGTCTTCCAGCTCCCAGCCGAGCGAGACCTGGTGCGCGCCGTCGGCCAGGTGGCGGCTGAGCTTGCCGCCCGTGCTGAGGCTGCGGTCGCGGCCGTCGCGGGTGTCGTCGACCTGGCGCAGCGTGGTGCCGGCGCCGTCGCGCTCGAAGCGCTGGCTGCTGCCGCTGCTGTGGCTCAGGCTGCCGCCGGCCTTGAGTTCGAGGCGCAGACCGTCGTCCAGCCGGGTCAGCCACTGCGCGCTGAGCCGGGCGAGCGAGAAGCGGCTCTGGCCGGTCTGGCTGGCGCTGACGAAATCCGGCGTGCCGGTGGTCGCGTCGATGCCCTGGGCGCTCGTGCTGCGGGACTGGGTGGCCATCACGAAGGGCATCAGCGCGAAGGACTCGCCCGCGCCCAGCCGCCACTGCAGGCGGCCGCCGAGGTGGAGGGCCTCGCGCTGGCTGCTGTCCTGCGTGGTGCGGGTCTGGTCCAGCGTGGTCGTGTGGTCGGACAGCCGGGTCTCGACGGTGTGGACGCTGCTGGCATCGTCGCTGCGGCCGCTGGAAGCGTGGGCCGAGAGGTTGTAGCTGAACTGGTCGATCTGGTCGGCGCGGGTCCAGCTGGCGCTGGGTTCCCAGTGGCCATCGTCGTGGCCCAGGCGCAGGTGCACGTTGTTCAGCCGCTGGCGCACCTCTTCGCGCAGCACGATGTTGATCGTGCCGGCGATGGCCTGCGCGCCCGTCTCGGCCGTCGGGCCGCGGGTGATCTCGATGCGCTCGACCTGGTCGGGGGTCAGCGCGTCGAGGGTCATGCCGTAGGGCATGCGCTCGCCGTTGAGCAGGATCTGCGTGTAGCCGCTGCCCAGGCCGCGCATGCGGACGTCGCCGCCGCGTCCGGGTCGGCCGCCGCCCAGCGTCACGCCTGGCAGGCGCTTGAGCACGTCGGCGACGGTGGCGTCGCCCATGCGCTCGATCTCCTCGCGGCCGACCACCGTCCTGGCGGCGGTCGACTGCTGGCGCTGCACCGTGTCGGAGGGGACCGTGCGGCGGATCTCGACCCGCTCCAGCGCCGCCGCCGGTGCGGCCGCCGGGGGATCGGCGGGTGGCGTGGCGGTCTGGGCGTGGACGACGCTGGCCAGCAGCAGCATCGGGAAGGGCAGGGGCAGGACGGTGAGGGTGCGCATGCCCGGCATTGTCTCGCCGTTGCTGCACCCGGATGGGGCGCAGGGTCGAACCCGGGCACGGCGTGCGAAAGGGCCGTTTAGACTCCCCGCCCATGACTGAAACCCTGCGTTCCCGCCCCGATCTCGCCGGCCGCCGCCTCGTGCTGGGCCTCACTGGCGGCATCGCCTGCTACAAGAGTGCCGAGCTGCTGCGGCGGCTGGTCCAGGCCGGTGCCGAGGTGCACGTGGCGATGACCGACGGCGCACAGCGCTTCATCACCACCGAGACGATGCAGGCCCTCTCCGGCCACCCCGTCACCACCGCCACCTGGGACGCCCGCGAACCGAACGGCATGCCCCACATCAACCTGACCCGCGGCGCCGACGCCGTGCTCATCGCCCCGGCCAGCGCCGACTTCCTCGCCCGACTCGCCCAGGGCCGCGCCGACGACCTGCTGAGCCTGACCTGCCTGGCGCGCCCGCTGGCCAGCGGCGCCGCCGACGCGCGCCCGGTGCCGCTGATCCTGGCCCCCGCCATGAACCGCGAGATGTGGTCGCACCCCGCCACGCAGCGCAATGTGGCGCAGGTGCAGGCCGACGGCGCGCTGGTGCTGGGCGTGGACGCGGGCGCGCAGGCCTGTGGCGAGATCGGCGACGGCCGGATGATCGAGGCCGCCGCGATCGTCGAGGACCTGATCGCCGCGCTCTCGCCCAAGCCGCTGGCCGGCAAGCGCGTGCTGATCACGGCCGGCCCGACCTTCGAGGCGATCGACCCGGTGCGCGGCATCACCAACCTGTCGAGCGGCAAGATGGGCTTCTCGCTGGCCCGCGCGGCCCGCGAGGCCGGCGCCGAGGTGACGCTGGTCGCCGGCCCGGTGCACCTGGACACGCCACGCGGCGTGCGCCGCATCGACGTGCGCTCGGCGCAGCAGATGCACGACGCCGTGCTGCCGGCCGCGCCGCTGCATGACCTCTTCATCGCCACCGCCGCGGTGGCCGACTGGCGCCCGGCCAGCCTGTCCGCGCACAAGATCAAGAAGGACGGCAAGAAGATCGCGCCGACCTTCGAGTTGAGCGAGAACCCTGACATCCTCGCCGCCGTGGCGGCCCTGCCGGACCGGCCCTACTGCGTCGGCTTCGCGGCCGAAAGCGAGAAGCTCGAACACCACGCCCGCGAGAAGCTGCTGCGCAAGCGGGTGCCGCTGATCGTCGGCAACCTCGGCCCGGCCACCTTCGGCCGCGACGACAACGCGCTGCTGCTGGTCGATGCGGACGGCGCCCGCGCGCTGCCCGAGGACGGCAGCCGCTGCGACAAGCAGGCGCTGGCCCGCGCGCTCATGCAGGACATCGCCCGCCGGCTGGACCGGGCTGCCCTATAGTCGCGGCCGGCATCCCGCCTCTCGACTTCGGAGCCTCCCGTTGGACGCAAGCAACCCCTACGGCCTCGCCGCCCTCTGGTCCGGCTCGGACCTCGTCGCCAGGACCGTCCTGCTGATCCTCGTGGTCATGTCGGCCGGGAGCTGGTACCTGCTCGTCGTCAAGTGGCTGGAGCAGCAGCGCATGCTGACCCAGGCGAAGGCGACCGAGGCCTTCTGGACGGCCGCCAGTGTCGCGCAGGGCGTGGACACGCTGGCCGCCGGCAGCCCGTTCCGTTTCATCGCCCAGGCGGGTGCCGATGCGTCCGTCAAGCACGCCGGCCTGCTCGGCCAGATCGACCTGAACACCTGGATCACGATGTCGATCCAGCGCGCCATCGAGCGCGTTCAAGGCCGGTTGCAGAACGGGCTGGCGTTCCTGGCCACCGTTGGCTCGACCGCGCCCTTCGTCGGCCTCTTCGGCACCGTCTGGGGCATCTACCACGCGCTCACCGCCATCGGTGTGGCGGGGCAGGCCAGCATCGACAAGGTGGCCGGGCCCGTGGGCGAGGCGCTGATCATGACCGCCCTCGGGCTGGCGGTCGCGGTGCCGGCGGTGCTGGGCTACAACTGGCTGGTGCGGCGCAACAAGGCGGTGATGGACGAGGTGCGCGGCTTCGCGGCGGACCTGCACGCGGTGCTGCTGGCGCAGGCGTCCGCAGCGTCCAAGGGCTGACATGGCGCTGCCGCCCGGCCCGTTCGATGCCCCGGCGGGCGACGACGAGGTGATGGCCACCATCAACACCACGCCGCTGGTGGACGTGATGCTGGTGCTGCTGATCATCTTCCTCATCACGATCCCGGTCGTCACCACGTCGATCAAGGTCGATCTGCCGCAGGAGCGGCTGAACCCGCGGCAAAGCAAGCCGGAGAACATCGTGCTCTCGGTCGATGCGCGAGGGGTGGTCTACTGGCACGACACGCCGCTGCCGAACGCCGAGGCGCTGGTCGCGCGGCTCAAGCAGGTGTCGGTGCAGTCGCCGCAGCCCGAGGTCCACATCCGCGGCGACCGCGCGGCGCTGTATGCGCCGGTCGGGCGGGTGGTGCTGGCGTGCCAGCGGGCGGGCATCGCGCGGGTGTCGTTCATCACCGAGCCGCCGGCGCTGAACTGAGTCGAGAACAGGCAGACGACCATGGCGATGAACCTCGGCCCCGGTGACGGACTCGGCTCCAGCAGCGATCCCGAGCCGATCCTGGAGATCAACACCACGCCGCTGATCGACGTGATGCTGGTGCTGCTGGTGATGCTCATCATCACGATCCCGATCCAGCTGCATTCGACCGATCTGAACCTGCCGACCGGGAAACCGCCGGTCAACGCCGTGCCGCCCGAGGTGGTGAGGATCGACATCGATCCGGCCAACGTCGTGTACTGGCAGGGTGTGGCGCTGCCGGACCGCGCCGCGCTGGAGGCCAAGCTGCAGGCCGCTGCCGCGCAGGCCGAGCCGCCCGAGATCCACATCCGCCCGGACGCCCAATCGCGCTACGACACCTTCGCCGCAGTGATGGTGTCCGCGCAGAAGCTCGGCTTGCGCAAGCTCGGCGTGGTCGGCGGGGAGCAGTTCCAATGAGGCCCGGCAGCCTGCCGGAGTTCGACACGAAGACCGGCACGCCGCGCTGGGTCGGCGCGGGCGTCGTGGTCGGGCTGCATGTGCTGGTCGGCTGGGCGCTGGTGTCGGGGCTGGCGCGCAAGGCGCTGGATGTCGTGCGCCAGCCCGTCGAGGTAGCGATCATCGACGAAGTCAAACCGCCGCCACCGCCGCCCGAGCCTCCCAAGGTCGTGAAGCTGCAGGACGCGCCGCGGCCCTCTCCGGCGCCCGCTCCCAAGGCGTTTGTCCCGCCGCCTGAGGTTACCCCGGCGCCGACGCCACCCGCCCCGGCCATCCAGGCGGTGCAGGCCGAGCCGCCGCCGAAGCAGGCCGAGATCCGGCCGCCGCCGCCTCCTGCGCCGCCGACACCGCCTGCGCCGCCCGCTGCACCGGTGCGGGCCGAGGTCGGTCTGGCCTGCCCGGGCTATGCCGACCTCATCCGCAGCGCGATGGACGGTGCCTATGACCGCTACGGCGTCACCGGCGTCGTGCGGGTGCGCATGCTGGTGCGCGGCAGCCAGGTTGCCGAGGTCACGCCGCTGTCGGGTCCGAAGGAATACCACCGCCTTGTCACGCAGGCGGCCCGGCGGTTCAAGTGCCAGGCCAGCGGGGCGGACGAGGTGCAGGTGACGTTCGAGGTCAGCGTGCGCGATGACTGAGCGCTGAGCCCGTGCACGCCTCCGCCACGGCGCATCGGGCCGCCGGTTGCGGATCGAACCGTGCGGCCACCCACTGCGAGCCGCGCACCGAGAGGTGGTCCGCGTCGCGGTAGAGCAGGTCGTCGCCGCGTCGGACATGGCAGAGCCGGTCGTCGCAGAGCAGCCGCGGCAGGTCCCAGACTTCGGTGGCCGGGAACTGGCGCAGCACCTCGGCAGTGACCTCGCGGTAACGCCGGGCGCGCGCCCGGTAGGCGCTGACCGGCAGGCCGCAGTCCGCCAGCACCGACTGCTGGCGCACGCAGGCCCGTGGTTCCATGGCGATTTCCGGGCTGTCGATCACCAGGATGACCCGCTTGCCGGCGCGCTGCAGGGCGGCGAGGGTCGCTTCCATCGCCTGCCGGTAGGCGGCGAGGTTGTCGGTGGCTGGTGCACCTTGCTCCGGCACCAGCCGGATGCGGGCCTGGGGCTCCCGGGCCTGCTCGAACGCGGTTGGCACGCCCTCGACGTAGAACGGCCCGCGGTGCGCCAGGACCACCGTGTGGATGGATGGCGACCGGATCACGAGGTCCAGCGTGCCATCCATCACCGCCGAGCAGGCCTTGGTGTCGACCGCCCAGCGGATGTCCAGGCCCAGGAAGGGCGCGCAGGCCGAGGCTCCGAGCAGCAGCAGCGACTGCCCGGCGGCGGTGAAGCGCTCCGACAGGCCGGGGTAGAGCTGCAGCGCGTGGCTGTCGCCCAGCAGGGCGATCTCGGGCGGGGCGGGCAGGTTCTGGTTGCAGTAGGTCTGGATGCCGCGCACCGTCGGGGTCCGGCTCTGGCAGAGCGCGGCGCTGGCCGACCAGGTCCAGCGGGGCGCATCCCAGTCGAATTGCGCGATCAGCGGGTTCAGGCGTGCGGTGCGGGCGGGCAGGCCGTCCTGGTGGACGATCAGCCTCCCGCACAGGCCGGTGGCCGCCATCAGGCCGACCAGGATCCACGGCACGGCCGGCGACCGGGTGTGGCGGATGCGCCGCTCCAGCAGCGCCCGGGTGAGGCTGGCCAGCAGCAGACTCGCCAGCACGAGCGCGCCGCGCACTGCCGGCGCGGGCGGACCGGACGCCGCCACGGTGGCCAGCGACAGCAGCGGCCAGTGCCAGAGGTAGAGCGGGTAGCTGACCCGCCCCAGTCCGGCCGCCAGCGGGTTGGCCAGCAGGTGCCGGCTGACCAGGTTCCCCGGTGCGGCCAGCAGCAGGGCCATGGTGCCCAGCACGGGCATGAGCACCAGCGCGCTGCTCGCCCATGGCGGGCCGATCCACGCCGCGCTGGCCGCGATCAACGCCAGACCGAGCAGGGCCTGCACGGCGCCGCCATGCCGGTAGTGCGGCGGCATCGCGGCGGCCCAGGCCCCGGCCAGCAGCTCCCAGGCCCGCGCCTGCGGCAGGAAGAAGGTGGCCGCCGCGTCCAGGCGGGCCGAGACCAGCATCGCCGCCAGCGACACCAGCGCCAGTCCCGCGACCACCGGCAGCACGCGCAGGCGCAGGCGGTGCAGGCCCAGCAGCAGCAGCGGCCAGACGAGGTAGAACTGCTCCTCGGTGCTCAGCGACCAGAGGTGGAGCAGCGGCTTGAGCTGCGCGGCGGTGTCGAAGTAGCCGGTCGCGCGGGCGAGGTCGAGGTTCAGCAGGAAGACCGAGGCCGCCGCGGCCAGCTGCCCGAGCGCCCGGTACTCGCCCGGCCACAGCAGCCACGCGCCCAGGGCCAGCGTGGTGGCGATCACCAGCAGCAGCGCCGGAAAGAGGCGCAGGATGCGCCGCCGGTAGAAGTCGGACAGGCGGAAACGGCCCTCGTCCAGCGCACGCCAGAGGATCTGGCTGATCAGGTAGCCGGAGAGCACAAAGAACAGATCGACCCCGAGATAGCCCCCTGGCAGCCAGCCCGGCACGGTGTGGTGCGCGACCACCAGCAGCACGGCGATGGCGCGCAGGCCGTCCAGGTCGGGGCGGTGGGTGGGGGCGGTGGGGTGCATGGGCTGGGCCGGGCCGGAGATCGGACAGTCTGCAGGGGTGGTCGTACGGCAGGATTACAGCGCCGTGCACTGGCGAGGCGGATCGGTTGCAGACAACAAAAAAGCGGCCCCGAAGGGCCGCTTGATTGGCAAGGCACGAACGCGCAAGGCGCTGCTGGCGCCGCTCAGACGCGCTTGCGGTACTCGTGCGTGCGGGTGTCGATCTCGATCTTGTCGCCCTGGGCCACGAAGATCGGCACCGGAATCTCGAAGCCGGTGGAGATCTTGGCCGGCTTGAGGACCTTGCCCGAGGTGTCGCCCTTGACGGCCGGCTCGGTCCAGGTCACTTCGCGCACCAGCGAGGTCGGCAGTTCGACCGAGATGGCCTTGCCTTCGTAGAACACCACTTCGACGGGCATCGCGTCTTCGAGGTAGCTGATGGCGTCGCCCATGTTCTCGGCTTCGACTTCGTACTGGTTGTACTCGCCGTCCATGAACACGTACAGCGGGTCCGCGAAGTACGTGTAGGTGCACTCCTTCTTGTCCAGAATGATCTGGTCCATCTTGTCGTCGGCCTTGAAGACGACTTCGGTGCCGGAGCTGTTCAGCAGGCTCTTGAGCTTCATGCGCACGGTGGCGCTGTTGCGGCCGCCGCGGCTGTATTCGGTGCGCAGCACGACCATCGGGTCCTTGCCATGCATGATGACGTTGCCGGCGCGGATTTCCTGAGCGATCTTCATGGGTGAGTTTCCGTTGGAGACCGAGATCCCGGCGGGAGGACTCGGTGTCGGTCTTGATGGGGCGGTGAGCAAGCCGCCACACCGCAAAGCCCTCGATTCTAGCGCAGCCCGTCCGAGCGCTGGCGTGCGGCCCAGGCGAGCAGGCTGCTGACGAGGTCTGGCTGGCCGGCCCAGCGTGTCTGGCGTGCCGCCGTGTCCGCGCTCCACGCCACTTGCAGCGCGGGCCACAGCGCCGACCACACCCGCGGCAGATCGACCGGATCCCCCACCCCGTTCCACAGCCGGGCCATGGCGCGCAGCCGCGCCGCCAGCGCGGGCGGCGTCCGGTCGAGCGCCACGTCCAGGAAGGCCGAGAGCTTGTTGGCGTGGACACCATCGTCCTGCGGATAGAGCTGCCACAGCAGCGGCTTGCCCGCCCAGAGTGCGCGCACCAGGCTGTCCTCGCCGCGCACGAGGTTGAGGTCGCTGGCCCAGAGCAGGCGGTCGAACTCGACCTGCGTGACGTGCGGCAGGAAGTGCAGCCGCAGCGCGCCCACCACCGGGCCCGGGCCGGAGGCGCCGCGCTGGTGCAGCCAGGCGCGCACCTGCTGCGCGCTGTAGCCGGGCGTGACCAGCAGCGTGGTGCGCACGCGCCGGTCGCCACGGTCATGGGGCGCATCGGCCAGCAGGTCGAGCCAGGCCGGCAGCAGCGGCTGCGTGTAGCCGAACAGCAGCATCAGCACATGGTCGGGGTGGTCGTCGGCGCCGAGGTGGATGCCCAGGCGCGTCAGCGTCGTCGCACGGTGGTGCGCGTCGCGCCGGGCGAGCAGGCCGGGTTCGCGCACCAGGCCGCCGGTGGCGGGCGTGAAACCAGGGAAGAAGAACCACTTCGTCAGACCACGCCCCGGCCCGCTCCACTGCGGCGAGGCCAGCCCGTGCAGGCGCTCGACGTGCGGCTCGGCGCTCAGGTATTCGAGGTTGATCCACAGCGGGGCCCGCCCGGTCTCGGCGACGCCGGCCATGCGGGCCACATACGCCGCCGGCGGGTCGCAGCCGAAGGCCTCGATGACGACATCGGCCGGCACCTCGTCCGCCAGCGGATCGCGCCACGGCAGCACCTGCACGCCCGGCGCGCCGTCCGGTGCCATCCAGGCCAGGGCGCTGGCGTCGTCCACCCAGAGCCGCACCTGCGCGCCGCGGCTGGCGAGGTCGCGCGCCAGGCGCCAGCACACGCCCAGGTCGCCGTGGTTGTCGATGACGCGGCAGAACACGTCCCAGCGCTGCAGCGCCGGCGGGACCGTCAGGACGGGCGAGACGGGCGAGACGGCGGGTGGGGTGTCTGCGGGGGTGTCGGTGCTCATCGGGGAATTATCGGCGGCGGCACAATCGCCGACCATGACGCGCCGCCTGACCCCCGACGAGGCCGAAGCCCTCCTGATCCCCGACCCCGTGCTGGAAACGCCCGCCGCCGCTGCCCGCGAGCGGCTGCTGAGCGAGGTCGCCGCGCTGCCGGCGCTGCCGGGTGTCTACCGCTACTTCGACGCCGAGGGCGGCCTGCTCTACGTCGGCAAGGCCAAGCACCTGAAGCGGCGTGTCAGCAGCTACTTCCAGAAGGACCACGGCGGCACCCGCATCGGCCACATGGTCAGCAAGATCGTGCGCATGGAGACGACGGTGGTGCGCTCCGAGGCCGAGGCGCTGCTGCTCGAAAACAACCTCATCAAGTCGCTGAACCCGCGCTTCAACATCCTGTTCCGCGACGACAAGAGCTACCCCTACCTGAAGTTCGTCACCCACGAGTTCCCGCGGGTCGTGTATTTCCGCGGCGCCGTGGACCGACGCCACCGCTACTTCGGCCCCTACCCGAGCGCCTGGGCGGTGAAGGAGGGCATCCAGCTGATGCAGAAGGTCTTCCTGCTGCGCACCTGCGAGGACACGGTCTTCCACAACCGCACCCGGCCCTGCCTGCTGCACCAGATCCACCGCTGCTCGGCGCCCTGCGTCGACCTGATCAGCCGCGAGGACTACGCCGAGGACGTGCGCAACGCGGTGCGTTTCCTGAGCGGGCAGACGCAGGCGGTGCTCGACGGGCTGCAGGCGCAGATGATGGCCTGCGCCGAGGCCTTCGATTACGAGAAGGCCGCCGAGCTGCGCGACCAGATCGCCACGCTGTCCAGGGTGCTGCAGCAGCAGTCGGTCTTCACGCAGGAGGAGCGCGACACCGACATCCTGGCCGTGAAGGTGCAGGGCGGGCGGGCCTGCGTGAACCTGGCGATGGTGCGCGGCGGGCGGCACCTGGGCGACCGGGCCTATTTTCCGGCGCATGTCGAGGATGCGGTCGCCGTGGACGTCGGCGACGAGGCGCCGGATTCAGCGGATGCCGGGGAGGCCGCGGAGGCCGCGGAGGCCGGCGCCGCTGCCGAGGTGGTCCGCCCGGTCGAGGCCCGCGTGCTCGAAGCCTTCATCGCGCAGCACTACCTGGGCGCCGACTGCCCGCCGATCCTCGTGACCAGCCACCCGGTGGACCGCGGCCTGGTCGCGATGCTCACCGACCCCCAGGGCCACAAGGTCAGCGCGCAGCACCAGCCGCGCGAGAACCGCCGCGCCTGGCTCGACATGGCGGTCAAGGGTGCCGGGCTGGCGCTGGCGCGGCTGCTGTCCGAGGAGGGCTCGCAACAGGCGCGCACGCGGGCGCTGGTCGAGGCGCTCGATCTGGCGCCGGAGGGCATGGACATGGGGCTGGACGGCCTGCGCATCGAGTGCTTCGACATCAGCCACACGGCGGGCGAGGCGACGCAGGCCTCCTGCGTGGTCTTCGAGGGCCACAAGATGCAGCCCGGTCAGTACCGCCGCTACAACATCACCGGCATCACCGGCGGCGACGACTACGCCGCGATGCGCCAGGTGCTCACGCGCCGCTACGCCAAGCTGGTCGACGCGGTGCAGCAGGGCACGGGCCGTCTGCCGGACCTGGTGCTGGTGGACGGCGGGCGTGGCCAGATCAGCGTGGCGCGCGAGGTGTTCACGGCGCTGGGGCTGAACCTGTCGCTGCTGGTCGGCGTGGAAAAGGGCGAGGGGCGCAAGGTCGGGCTGGAGGAGCTCGTCTTCGCGGACGGGCGCGAGAAGGTCTACCTGGGGCACGACTCGGCCGCGCTGATGCTGGTGGCGCAGATCCGTGACGAGGCGCACCGCTTCGCCATCACCGGCATGCGCGCCAAGCGGGCGTCGGTGCGCACCGGTGGCAGCCGGCTGGAGGACATCGCCGGGGTCGGGCCGAAGAAGCGGGCGCGCCTGCTGCAGCGCTTCGGCGGCGTGCGCGGCGTGGCAGCGGCGTCGGTCGAGGATCTGGCCGGGGTCGAGGGCATTTCGCCGGAGCTGGCCGAGGAGATCTACCGGGCCCTGCGTTGAGGGGCGCGTCGAGCGGCTGAAAACGCGGCGAATCGTTACACCATGCACAATGCGGGCATGTTCTGGACCCTTCCAACGCTGCTCACCTGGGCGCGCATCGTCGCCATTCCGCTCATCGTCGGCATCTACGAGCTGCCGGTCGACATGCCGACGCGCAACCTGATGGCGACCGTGCTGTTCGTCGTGGTGGCTCTGACCGACTGGCTCGACGGCTGGCTGGCACGCAGGCTGAACCAGACCTCGTCCTTCGGCGCCTTCCTCGATCCGGTGGCCGACAAGTTCCTGGTGTGCGCGGCGCTGCTCATCCTGCTGCAGCTCGACCGGGTGAGCGCCCTGGTGGCGCTGGTCATCATCGGCCGCGAGATCGCCATCTCGGCGCTGCGCGAGTGGATGGCGCAGATCGGGGCCTCGCGCAGCGTGGCGGTCCACATGATCGGCAAGCTCAAGACGACGGCGCAGATGGTGGCGATTCCCTTCCTGCTCTACGACGGCCGCCTGTTCGGCGTGGTGCCGACGCGGCTGTGGGGCACGGTCCTGATCCTGATCGCCGCGGTGCTGACGATCTGGTCGATGGTGTACTACCTGCAGAAGGCGCTGCCCGAGATCCGCGCCAAGGCGCGCTGAAACTGGTTACCGGATGCCCGCGCAGTGCGCCGAGCTGATACAGTCATGGTCTTGCCGGACGGCACCCGGGTGCTTAGCTCAGCTGGTAGAGCGGCGCCCTTACAAGGCGTAGGTCGGGGGTTCGAGCCCCTCAGCACCCACCACACGGGAGGCCCGTCCCGCCGCGATGCGTCGCGGTCATTTCTCTTCAAAGGCGAACCCTGGTTCGCCTTTGTCGTGTCTGGCGCTGCTGGTGGCAGTGCTCCCTAGGAAGCTCAGATGTTCGATTTTTTCCGTCGCCATACCCGCGTCCTGCAGTTCCTGCTCCTGCTGCTGATCGTGCCGTCCTTCGTGGTGTTCGGCATCCAGGGGTATGACAAGTTCTCCGAAGGCAAGGACGAGGTCGCCAAGGTCGACGGCCAGGGCATCACCCGGGGCGAATGGGACCAGGCGCACCGTGCCCAGGTGGAGCGCCTGCGCGCGCAGATGCCCAACATCGATGTCAAGCTGCTGGACACCCCCGAGGTGCGCCAGCGCGTGCTGGACGACCTGATCCGCCAGCGCGTGCTGTTCGCCGCCTCGCGGGACCTGCATCTGGTGCCGACCGACGAGCGCCTGAAGCGCCTGTTCGAGACCGATCCGCAGTTCGCCGGTTTCCGCAACGCCGACGGCACGGTCCGCAAGGAACTGCTGGCCGCGCAGGGCATGAACTCGCAGCAGTTCGCCGCCCGCCTGAGCCAGGACATGGCGCTCAACCAGGTCCTGTCGGGCGTGGGTGGCACGGCGCTGGCGCCGAATGCCGTGGCCCGCACGGCCGTGGACGCGTTCTACCAGCGCCGCGACGTGCGCGTGCAGACCTTCGCGGCCAAGGACTACCTGGCCAAGGTGCAGGCCAGCGACGCCGATCTGCAGGCCTACTACGACGATCCGGCGCACGCCGCCCGCCTGCTGTCGCCGGAATCGGTCAGCTTCGAGTATCTGGTGCTCGACCTGCCGACGGTGGCCCGCGGCATCAGCGTGCCGGAAGACGACCTGCGCAAGTACTACACCGAAAACGCCGCCCGCTACGAGCAGCCGCAGGAACGCCGCGCCCGCCACATCCTGGTCAAGGCCGAAGCCGGCGCCTCCGCCGACGCGAAGGCCAAGGCGAAGGCCCGCGCCGAGGCCCTGCTGGCCGACGTGCGCAAGAACCCGGCCGCCTTCGCCGACATCGCGCGCGCCAGTTCCGAAGATCCGGGCTCCGCCAAGCAGGGCGGTGATCTGGACTGGTTCGGCCGTGGCGCGATGGTCAAGGCCTTCGAGGACGTGGCGTTCTCGCTGAAGAAGGGCGAGATCAGCGGCGTGGTGGAGAGCGATTTCGGCTTCCACATCCTCCAGCTGGAAGACCTGCGCGGCGGCGACAAGCGCAGCTTCGAATCGGTGAAGGCCGAGATCGAGGCCGAGGTGCGCAAGTCGCTGGCACAGAAGCGCTATGCGGAAGTCGCCGAGCAGTTCTCGAACCTCGTCGAACAGGAAGACACCCTGCAGCCGGTGGCCGACAAGCTCAAGCTGACGGTGCAGCGCGCCGAGCGCTTCACGCGCGGCTTCAAGGCCGAGGCGGGCAGCGTGCTGGCCAATCCGAAGGTGGTCGAGGCGGCTTTCCTGCCCGACAACCTGCGCAACAAGCGCAATGCGCTGGCGGTCGAGATCGGCCCGAACCAGCTGCTGTCGCTGCGCATCACCGAACACCTGCCGGCGCGCAAGCAGGCGCTCGCCGACGTGCGCGAGCAGGTCAAGGCGAGCGTGCTGCAGGCCAAGGCGGCCAAGGCCGCGCGTGACGAAGGCGCCTCCAGGCTGGCGCAGTGGAAGACGCAGCCCGCCGCCGCCGGCACGCTGCCGTCGGCGCTCACGCTGTCACGCGTCCAGGCGCAGAACCTGCCGCGTGCGGTGGTCGAGGCCGTGCTCAAGGCCAAGGCCGACGCGCTGCCGGCCTGGGTGGGTGTCGACCTTGGCGACGAGGGCTATGCCGTGGCCGTGATCGAGAAGGTGCTGCCGGCGGATCTGGCCGACACCGGCTCGCTCGACAAGGCACGCGCGCAGTACACCCAGCTGTGGTCGCAGGCCGAGAGCGAGGCCTATTACGCCGCGCTGCGCAAGCGCTACAAGGCCGTGACCCTGGGCAGTGCCAAGGTGGCTTCGGCCGAGGAATCGGCGGCATCCGCTGCGGCTTCACGCTGATCTGCCGCGGTCAGCAGACGGGTTGAAAATAAATTCACCGAAATGCTGGCGCTCCGAATAACTTTCGGCCTATAATTGATCTCTCTGCGGTGGCTATAGCTCAGTTGGTAGAGTCCCAGATTGTGATTCTGGTTGTCGTGGGTTCGAGTCCCATTAGCCACCCCACCAAACGCAGATAAAAAGCCAGACTGGCAGCAGTCTGGCTTTTTTGTTGGTCGCGCCGCGTTCAGTCGTCGTTCAGGCGGCCCACCTGCAGGCCTTCTTCGGGCGAGCTGGCCAGGGCCAGCTTGCGGTAGACCGTGCGGACGTGGTCGTTGACCGCCTGCCACTTGATGCCCATCAGGCGCGCGATCTCCTTGACCGTGTAGCCCTTGCTCAGGTACGTCAGCACTTCGTGTTCCCGCGCGCTCAGGCTGTCGGTCGGGCTGCTGCTGTCCAGCGTGCCGTGTCCGCTGTCGAGTGGTGCCAGTCGGCTGTCGTGCTGTCGGAACTGTCCGAGCATGCGCCGGGCCATGGCCGGCGACAAGGGCGGCTGGCCGCGCACGATGCGTTGCAGTTCCTCCACCAGCACCTCGAAGCGGTCCTCCTTGAGCAGATAGCCGTTCGCGCCGCAGAGCAGGGCGGGGAACAGGTGCTCGTCATCGGAGTGCAGCGTGGTGGCGATCTTGATGGCGGGGTAGTCCGACAGCTGGGCCAGCAGCTCCAGCCCGGCCCCGTCCGGCTGCTCCAGATCGCACAGGATGAGGCGGAAGCCGTCGGCGGAGGCTTGTGCCTGCTGCCCCGGGCCGATGCCGAGCCACTGGCGTGCCGAGTCCAGATCGGAGGCTTCGCTGAAGCGGATCTCGTCGCTGAAGCTTTCCCGGACGACACGGGTCAGGAAACTGCGGGCGACGGCGTTGTCTTCAACGATCAGCGCGCGGATGGACATGGGTGGAATCCTTGACTTGGGCCATGAAAGCTCGGTGTCCGATTATCGGGGCTGCGTCGTGCGGCCCTGCCCCTCGGCTTCAGGGCCGGGTGCCGTGAAAGAAGGTGTCCGGCCGGCGCGCGACCGAGGGGTGCACTGCCTACAATCGACCGCATGCGCATTCTCGTAGCCAATGATGATGGGTACCTCGCCCCCGGCCTGCTGGCCTTGGCGGAGGTGTGTCGTGAATTCGCCGAGGTCGACATCGTCGCCCCCGAGCAGAACGCCAGTGGAACTTCCAACGCGCTGTCGCTGCACCGGCCGCTGTCGGCGTGGACGGCGTCCAGCGGGGTGCGGGTCGTCAACGGCACGCCCTCCGACTGCGTCCACGTGGCCCTGACCGGCCTGCTGGATCACCGTCCTGACCTCATCGTTTCCGGCATCAACAATGGCGCGAATCTGGGCGACGACACACTCTATTCCGGTACCGTGGCGGCGGCAACCGAGGGCTATCTGTTTGGTGTGCCGGCCATCGCGTTCTCGCTGGTGGAGCATGGCTGGCAGCATCTGGATGCGGCGTCCGCGGTCGTGCGCCGCCTGCTGGCCGACGTGATCCGGCGTCCTCCGGCGTCGGCACCCTGGCTGCTGAATGTGAACATTCCCAGCCGGCCTGATGCCGCGACGCTGCCGATGCAGGTCACCCGGCTCGGACGGCGCCACGCCAGCGAGCCGGTCGTGCGCCAGTTCAGCCCGCGGGGCGATCCGATCTACTGGATCGGTGCGCAGGGCGATGTGCGCGAAGCGGGGGAGGGCACCGATTTCCACGCCACCGCCAACGGTCTGATCTCGATCACGCCGCTGCAGATCGACCTGACCGACCATGCGGCGTCGCCGCAGTGGGCGCGCTGGGTCGCGCCGGTCGCGGGCGACTGACGCGGGCGGCGCCTCGCCATGTCCGATCCGGCCGGGCGCAAACCCCGATCGGGCGCCACGCGGCGGTGGCCGCTCAGCCTGGACCGCATCGGGCTGCCGGCTGCCGCACCCGGCGAGCGCACGATGACCACCGCCGACGCGCAGATGCTGCGCCCGCAGCGCCCGCTGTCCGACGCCCTGCGCGAAGCCAGCCGGCTGCGTGCCGCCCCGGTTCCGCAGAGCGATCTGCAGGCCTTCCGGCAGCACATGGTGCAGCGTCTGCGCCAGGCCGGCTGCCAGGACGAGCGGGTGCTGGCGGCCATGAACGCGGTGCACCGCCATCGGTTCGTGGACAGCGCGCTGGTGGCGCAGGCCTACGAGGACACCAGCCTGCCCATCGGGCTGGGCCAGACCATTTCCAAGCCTTCGGTGGTGGCGCGCATGATCGAGCTGCTGCGCCAACGGCCAGGCGGGACGGATCTGGTGCGGGTGCTGGAGATCGGCACGGGCTGCGGTTACCAGGCTGCCGTGCTGGCCCATGTGGCGGGCCGTGTCGTGACGATCGAGCGGTTGCGGGGCCTGCACGACCGCGCCCTGCGCCAGCTGGCGCCGCTGCAGCTGCCGGGGATCGAGCTCGTCCATGGCGACGGCCGGCTCGGCCACGGTCCGGCGGCTCCCTATGACGGCATCATTGTGGCTGCCGGCGGCCACGACCTGCCCGGTGCCTGGCTGGACCAGCTGGCGCGTGGCGGCCGGCTGGTCGCGCCGGTGCACGATCCCGGGCTCGGATCCCAGGTGCTGATGGTGGTCGACAAGCTCGGCGACGGCCGCATCGTGCAGCGCATCCACGAGGCGGTGCGGTTCGTCCCCTTAGAATCCGGTACTAGCGATTTCGGACACTCCTGAGATGACGCTCACCGCCCCGTCCGCACTCTTTGAGGCTGCGGGCCCTCCACGACACTCCATGACGACTCCTCCCATCAAGGCCTCCGGCTTCAGGCTGCTTCTCGGTTCCGTGCTGGCGCTCACGCTGGTCGGCTGTGCATCCCATCTGCGCCCTCCGGCGCCGGTGGACAACCGCGGAGTCAGCAGCCGTCCGGTGACCACGGAAACCGAGCGCGTGCTGCCCGGCGCCGAGAATGCGGGCAAGCCCGGCTACTACACGGTCAAGCCCGGTGACACCCTGATCCGCGTCGGCCTGGAGTCCGGTCAGAACTGGCGGGACATCCAGCGCTGGAACCAGCTCGACAACCCGGACCTGATCGAGGTCGGTCAGGTGCTGCGCGTGGTGCCGCCCGGCCAGGACCCGACACAGGTCGCCACCCGCCCGGTGGTGACGCCACGCATCGAGCCGCGCCCGATCGACACCAAGCCCGTGCCCATCCCGGCCGCGGTGCCGGCCACCTCCTCCACCGTGGCGGTGGGGGCTGCGTCGGCAGCGGGTGCTGCGCCGGTTGCCGCCTCCGCTGCCACGCCCGCGCCGGCCCCAGCCCGCGAGGGCGACGACAACGTCAACTGGATGTGGCCCGCGCAGGGCGCAGTCGTGTCCTCGTTCGAGGACACGCGCAGCAAGGGCGTTGCGATTGGCGGCAAGCTGGGCGACCCGGTCTACGCTGCGGCCGACGGGCGCGTGGTCTATGCCGGCTCCGGCCTGCGCGGCTATGGCAATCTGGTCATCATCAAGCACAACGAGACCCTGCTGACCGCCTATGCCCACAACCAGGCGCTGCTGGTGCGCGAGGACCAGGTCGTGCGCCGTGGTCAGAAGATCGCCGAGATGGGGTCGAGCGACACCGACCGCGTGAAGCTGCATTTCGAGGTGCGCCGCCGAGGCAAGCCGATCGACCCGACCAAGGTGCTCCCGGGCCGCTGAGACGTTCTCTCCAGACTCCATGACCGAACTCAATGAATGGCTGATGGTCGATGCGCTCGACCTGGATGCCCAGGGCGTCGCCCGCAATGCCGAAGGCAAGGTCGTCTTCATCGACGGCGCGCTGCCCGGCGAGAAGGTGCGGGTCCAGACCGGCCGCCGCAAGAACAACTGGGAGCAGGCCACGCTGGTCGAGATCCGCCGCGAGAGTGCGCAGCGGGTCACGCCGGGCTGCCCCAACTTCGGTCTGCACGCCGGCGCCTGCGGGGGCTGCAAGATGCAGCATTTCCACCCGTCCGCGCAGGTCGCCGTCAAGCAGCGCACGCTCGAAGACAACCTCTGGCACCTCGCCAAGGTCCGCCCCGAGCGCGTGATGCGCCCGATCGAGGGCCCCACCTGGGGCTACCGCTACCGGGCGCGCCTGTCGGTGCGCTACGTGGTGAAGAAGGGCGTCGTGCTGATCGGCTTCCACGAACGCAAGTCGCGCTACGTGGCCGACATGACCGAGTGCCCCGTGCTGCCGCCGCACATCAGCGCGATGCTGGTGCCGCTGCGGACCATGATCCTGTCGATGGATGCCCGCGACCGGCTGCCGCAGCTGGAGCTGGCGCTGGGCGAATCGCCGCAGGGGCTGGTCAACGCGCTCGTGGTGCGCCACATGGATCCGCTGAGCGCGGGCGACGTGCAGAAGCTGCGCGACTTTGCCGCCGAACACGGCGTGCAGTGGTGGCTGCAGCCGAAGGGGCCGGACACGGTCCACCTGCTCGACGAGGGCGGCCCGGTGCTGGCCTACACGCTGCCCGAGTTCGGCGTGACGATGCCGTTCAAGCCGACCGACTTCACGCAGGTCAACCACCAGATCAACCGCGTGCTGGTCGCGCGGGCGCTGAAGCTGCTGGACGCGCAGGCGGACGAGCGCGTGATCGACTGGTTCTGCGGCCTCGGCAACTTCACGCTGCCGATCGCCACGCAGGCCCGCGAGGTGCTGGGCATCGAGGGCAGCGAGACGCTGGTGCAGCGCTCGCGCGAGAACGCCGCGCTCAACGGCCTGTCTGCCAAGACGAGCTTCGAGGCGCGCAACCTGTTCGAGATGGGCGCGGCCGATCTGGCGGCGTATGGCTCGGCCACGCGCTGGCTGGTCGACCCGCCGCGCGAGGGCGCCTTCGCGCTGGTCAAGGCGCTGGCCGAGGTGCGCCAGACGCCGATCGACGGGTATGCGCCGCCGCAGCGCATCGTCTACGTGAGCTGCAGCCCCGCCACGCTGGCGCGGGATGCGGGCTTGCTGGTGCACCAGGCCGGTTATCGCTGTGTCGCGGCGGGCGTGGTCAACATGTTCCCGCACACGGCGCATGTCGAATCGATCGCGGTGTTCGAGCGCGTGGACGGCTGGACGCTGCCGGTGCCAGTGGTACTGGACGTGCCGGACGTGCCTGATGCCCCGGTGGCCGACGCCACCGTGCCGCCCGCCACGGACGAGGCTGCCGCAGCGGCCTGAGCCGTGCGCTGGTCTTCCGCCGGCACGGTGGGCAGCACCTCATGGGTGTGCGTTTGTTCACGCCGCGGCCGCCCTCGTCATGCATGGGCACGCGGGTATCCGTGCGCCCCATTGAACCCCCCATGGACGAACGATGTGCAGTCTGTATGCTGGTTCCGGAGGTGGGTTCCAGCCTGAAGGGCAACACCCCCTGACACGGCAATCAGAGGCTAGCATGGGAACGCCCCCGCAAATCAAGAACAATGTCAGGATCCTGGGTAATCTGGATTCAGGCAAGTCCATCATCCTGGTACACGGCTTCGGCACGGATCAGACTTCGTGGAACAGCATGATTCCCGCTTTTGCGGAGGATCACAGAATCATCGTATTCGACAATGTCGGCGCAGGTGAATCGGATCCCGAGGCATTTGTCCAGTACAAATACCTGGGTCTCAAAAGCTACACCCGGGATCTGCTGGATATCTGCGAGGCTCTGGAGATCCGGGATGCCTGCGTCATCGGCCACTCGGCTGGCGGCATGATCGGCGCACTGGCGACCATCGCCGGCAAGCAACATTTCTCGAAGCTCGTCTTGCTCGGTGCTTCGCCCAGGTATCTCGACGATGCGCAATACGTCGGCGGATTCACCGAGAACGACCTGAAGACCATCTACAGCACGGTGGTGGAGAATTTTCTCGGCTGGGTGGACGACTTCGCGCCAAAGGCCATGAACCATCCGGACAAGCCAGAACTGTCGCAGCACTTCGCCGACACGATCCGCCGCATCAAGCCAGAAAACGTGCTGACCGTGCTGTGCGCCATCCTGCAGTCCGACCACCGTGAGGACATTCAGGACATTGATGTCCCCACGCTGATCATCCAGGCGCGCGAAGACCTGTTTGTGCCCATGGAGGTGGCGCTCTACCTGCGCGACAACATCCGTGACAGCCGTCTGGTGTCCATCCAGGCGTGCGGCCATTTCCCGCACATGAGCGCGCCGCAGGAAGTGGTCCGGGCCATTCGCGGGTTCTTGTGAACGCCCGCACGGCCCGGCCTCAGTTCAGCGCATCCAGCAGCTCCGTCTCGAACTCGATCTGGCTGCGGTTGTGCTGCAACGCCGCCCCATCGACCAGGAACGTGTCCTCGACCCGCTCGCCCAGCGTGCTGATCTTGGCGAGCTGCAGGTTGATGTCGTGCTTGGCCAGCACGCGGGCGACGCTGTAGAGCAGCCCCGACCGGTCACTCGCCGACACCGACAGCACCCAGCGCTGCGCCCGCTCATCCGGGCGCAACTGCACCCGCGGCGTCACCGGGAAGGACTTGACCCGCCGTGACAGCCGGCCCCGGCTCGGTTGCGGCAACGCGCCATCGGCTTGCAGGGCCAGCCCCAGCTGGTTCTCCACCAGCGCGATCAGGTCGCGGTAGGCCTGGTCGAAGAACGGCGTGATCACCTGGAAGGTGTCCAGCGCATAACCGGCGCGTGTCGTGTGGACCCGCGCGTCCAGGATGCTGAACTGCGCCGAGTCGAAGTAGCCGCAGATGCGCGCGAACAGGTCCGGCCGGTCCGGTGAATAGACCACCACCTGCAGCCCCTCGCCGAGCGGCGACAGCCGGGCGCTGACCAGCGGCCGGGTGACATCGACCTTGCGGTTGAGCGCGCGGGCGTGCCAGGCGATCTCGCCGCTGTCGTGGCGGGCGAAGTAGTTCAGGTCCAGCGTCTTCCAGAGCGTTTCTTCCGCGCCGGGCAGCATCGAGTGCAGGGCCAGCATCTGCCGCGCCTCCTGCTTGCGCATCTCGATCTCGGCGTCCAGCTGCGGCTTGGCCCCGCCCAGCGCCCGCAGCGTCGCGCGGTACAGGTCTTCGAGCAGCTTGCCCTTCCAGGCGTTCCACACCTTGGGACTCGTGCCGCGGATGTCGGCCACCGTCAGCAGGTAGAGCGCGGTCAGGCGACGCGGGTCCTTGACGGTGCTGGCAAAGGCGTCGATCACGTCCCGGTCGGACAGATCCTCCTTCTGCGCGACGCGGGACATCGTCAGGTGTTCCTTCACGACGAACTCGATCAGCCGCGCGTCGTCCTTGTCGATGCCGTGCTCGCGGCAGAAGCGCCGCACCTCGACCGCGCCCAGGTCCGAGTGGTCTCCGCCGCGCCCCTTTGCCACGTCATGGAACAGCGCGGCGACGTACAGCACCCACGGCTTGTCCCAGTGCGCCGCCAGTTGCGAGCAGAAGGGGTACTCGTGCGTGTGCTCGACGATGAAGAAGCGCCGCACGTTGCGCAGCACCATCATGATGTGCTGGTCGACGGTGTAGACGTGGAACAGGTCGTGCTGCATCTGCCCGACGATGCGCCGGAACACCCACAGGTAGCGCCCGAGCACGGAGGTGTCGTTCATCAGCCGGAAGGCGTGCGTGTGGCCCTGCGACCCGCACATGATCGCCATGAAGGTGCGGCGGTTTTCCGGGTCCTTGCGGAAATCGCCGTCCATCAGCCCGCGCGCGTTGTAGAGCGCGCGCAGCGTCCGCGCCGACAGGCCCTTGATGCCGACCGTCTGCTGGTAGACGAGGAAGGTCTGCAGGATGGCATGCGGATCGCGCTGGTACAGATCGTCGCTGGCGACTTCGAGCATCCCGCCGCGGTCGAAGAAGCGCCCGTCGATCGGCCGCATCGGCGCGTCCCCCAGCCCGGACACCCGCTCCTCGATGCCCAGCATCAGGATCTGGTTGAGCTGCACGACCGCCTTGGCCGCCCAGTAGTAGCGCCGCATCAGCGCTTCGCTGGCCCGGCGTTCGGGCGTCGAGACGTAGCCGAAGCTTTCGGCCACCGCGGTCTGCAGGTCGAACACGAGGCGGTCCTCGCGCCGGCCGGCGATGGTGTGCAGCCGGGCGCGGATCAGCTTGAGCAGGCCCTCGTTGCGCTGCAGCTGGGTGGCCTCGAAACGGGTGATCAGGCCCTTGGTCGCCAGCTCGCGCCAGGAGCGGCCGAGGCCGGCGCCCAGCGCGATCCAGCGCACCACCTGCAGGTCGCGCAGGCCGCCGGGGCTTTCCTTGCAGTTCGGCTCCAGCGAGAAGGGCGTGTTCTCGTACTTGACATGGCGCTGCTGCATCTCCAGCGACTTGGCGCGCAGGAAGGCGGCCGGGTCGAGCACGTCGTGGGTCCAGCGCCGGAACTGGTCGAACAGGCGCCGCGCGCCGCAGAGAAAGCGGGCCTCCAGCAGCGCGGTCTGGACGGTCACGTCGGCCTGCGCCTCGGACACGCATTCCTCGACCGTGCGCACGCTGGAGCCGATCTCCAGGCCGATGTCCCAGCAGGCAGTGATGAAGGCCTCGATGCCGGCCCGCCGCGGGTCGTGCGTGCCCTGCGCGCAGGGCTGTGCCAGCTCCTCGGGCAGCAGCAGCAGCACATCGACGTCCGAATACGGGAACAGCTCGCCCCGGCCGTAACCGCCGACCGCCAGCAGCGCGGCCCCACGTGGCAGGTCCGACTGCTGCCACAGGTGGCCCAGCACGCCATCGACGTGGTGGGTGAGTTGCCGCACCAGCCGGTCCGCGTTCGGAACGGTGGCCTTGCCCGCACGGAACTGCGTGATCAGGGCCTGCTTGCCTTCGCGCAGCAGCTGGCGCAGTTCGGGCAGCGACAGCGCGGGCGGGGCGGGCTGGATGTGGCGGCGGTCGGCGCCGGTGGTGTCATGCATCGGCATCGTTCTCGGCAGAGCGGGACAGGGCTGGGATCAGCAGGACGTGGTCGTGACGAACGCGGGCAGCGGCGGGCTGCCGGCCGACAGGGTCATGACCTCGAAGCCGGTCTCGGTGACGACCAGCGTGTGTTCCCACTGCGCCGACAGCGAGCGGTCCTTGGTGACGATCGTCCAGCCGTCACCGGCTTCCTTCAGCTCGCGCCGGCCGGCGTTGACCATCGGCTCGATGGTGAACACCATGCCGGGCACCAGCACGTCGAGCGTGCCGGGGCGGCCGTAGTGCAGGATCTGCGGCTCCTCGTGGAACTTCTGGCCGATGCCGTGGCCGCAGAACTCGCGCACCACCGACAGGCCCTGGCGCTCGACGAAGGTCTGGATGGCGTGGCCGATGTCGCCCAGGCGCGCGCCGGGCCTGACCTTCTGGATGCCGTGCCACATCGCGTCATAGGTGACCGAACACAGCCGCTTGGCCGCGATCGAGCCTTCGCCGACGATGAACATGCGGCTGGTGTCGCCGTGCCAGCCGTCCTTGATGACGGTGATGTCGACGTTGACGATGTCGCCGTTCTTCAGCGCCTTGTCGCTCGGGATGCCGTGGCAGATCACGTGGTTCACCGAGGTGCAGATCGACTTCGGGTAGGGCGTGTAGCCGGGCGGCTGGTAGTTCAGCGGGGCGGGGATGGCCTGCTGCACGTGCACGATGTGGTCGTGGGCGATGCGGTCCAGCTCGTTGGTGGTCACACCCGCCTTGACGTGCGGCGTGAGGATGTCCAGGACTTCGGAGGCGAGTCGGCAGGCGACGCGCATGGCGGCGATGTCCGCGGCGGTTTTGATCGTGATCGACATGGGGCAGGATTATCGCACCGGGGGTGGGCTAAGCTTGTGCATGGACAAGATCGACACCCTCGTCATCGGCGCCGGCGTGGTCGGCCTGGCTGCCGCCCGGGCCCTGGCGCAGACCGGCCGGGACGTCATCGTGCTCGAAGCGGCCGATGCCTTCGGCACCGTCACCAGCGCGCGCAACAGCGAGGTCATCCACGCCGGCCTCTACTACCCGACCGGCTCGCGCAAGGCGCAGCTCTGCGTGCAGGGCCGGGACCAGCTCCATGCCTACTGCGCCGAGCGCGGCATCGCCCACCGGCGCTGCGGCAAGCTCATCGTCGCCACCAGTGCGGCGCAGCTGGACAAGCTCGACGCGCTGCACGCCCAGGCCCGCGCCAACGGCGTCCACGACCTGCAGCGCCTGACCGCCGACGAGGCCCGCGCGATGGAGCCGGCGCTGGCCTGCGTGGCGGCGCTGTGGTCGCCCTCGACCGGCATCATCGACAGCCATGGCCTGATGCTGGCGCTGCTGGGCGACGCCGAGGCGGCGGGCGCGTCGCTGGCGCTGTGTTCGCCGGTGACGGGTGGTGCGATCATGGCGGACGGGATCGTGCTCGACGTAGGGGGCGCGCAGCCGATGCAGATCCTCGCCCGCGAGGTGGTCAACGCGGCAGGTCTGAGCGCGCCGGCCATCGCCCGCCGCCTGCGCGGCTGGCCGGCGACCCCCGAGGCGGTGGCGCAGCAGCCCACACCCTATTTCTGCAAGGGCAACTACTTCGCCTGCAGCGGCCGGCCGGCGTTCTCGCGGCTGGTCTACCCGATCCCGGAAGCCGCGGGGCTGGGCGTGCACGTGACGCTCGACCTCGGTGGCCAGATGCGCTTCGGCCCGGACGTGGAGTGGCTCGACATCGCCGACGCGGCGCAGATCGACTACGCCGTGCGCCCGGAGCGTGTGCAGGGGATGGCCGAGGCGATCCGCCGCTACTGGCCGGGGCTGCCCGATGGTGCACTGCAACCCAGCTACGCGGGCGTGCGGCCCAAGCTGGGCGGGCCGGACGTGGCCGCGGCGGACTTCCGCATCGACGGACCGGCGGTGCACGGCGTGCCGGGGCTGGTGCAGTTGCTGGGCATCGAATCGCCGGGTTTGACCTCGTGTCTGGCGATCGCGGACGAGGTGGTGCGCGCGCTGTCCCGAGGGCTCGCCTAAAATCGCTCGCTTTCCAGCCCTTCGGGACTCACCGCGTGTCTTCATCCTCCAAGCACCTCCAGCATTTCGAGGGCGGCAACGCCCTTTCCGCCTTCCGCGCCCAGGCGCTGCTGCCCCGGCTGCAGGCCGTCAGCGCCCGCATCGTCGATGTCACGGCGCGCCATGTGCACTGGGTCTGGAGCGACGCGGCGCTGGAGCGCGCGGACCTCGACAAGCTCTCGGCGCTGCTGACCTACGGCGACGCGTACACCGCCAGGCCCGAGGGCGAGCTGATCGTCGTGATGCCTCGGCTGGGCACGCTGTCGCCGTGGGCCTCGAAGGCCACCGACATCGCGCACAACTGCGGCGCCACGCTGCACCGCGTCGAGCGCGTCACCGAGTACCGGCTGGTGCTGAAGTCCGGCCTGCTGGACACCTTCAAGGGCGGGGCCAAGCCGCTGACGGCCGAGGAGCTGCAGGCGTGCGCGCTGGTGCTGCACGACCGCATGACCGAGTCGGCCGCCTTCGAGCGCGACGCCGCCCGCCACCTGTTCGACGCGCAGCCGGCCGAGCCGCTGGCGCATGTCGACGTGCTGGGGCAGGGCCGCGCGGCGCTGGTCGTGGCGAACAAGGAGTTCGGGCTGGCGCTGTCCGAAGACGAGGTCGACTACCTGGTGAACGCCTTCACCGGCCTGGGCCGCAACCCGAGCGATGTCGAGCTGATGATGTTCGCGCAGGCGAATTCCGAGCACTGCCGCCACAAGATCTTCAACGCCGACTTCACCATCGACGGCGAGCGCCAGCCGATGAGCATGTTCGGCATGATCCGCAACACCGAGAAGGTGTCGCCGCAGTCCACCGTGGTGGCCTACAGCGACAACGCCTCGGTGATGCAGGGCGGCCAGATCGAGCGCTGGATGCCGCAGGGCTACACCAACGCGCCGCAGTACGCCGCCCGCGAGGAGCTGGTCCACGTGCTGATGAAGGTCGAGACGCACAACCACCCGACGGCGATTTCCCCGTTCCCGGGTGCTGCGACCGGCGCGGGCGGCGAGATCCGCGACGAAGGTGCGACCGGCCGCGGCTCGAAGCCCAAGGCGGGCCTGACCGGCTTCAGCGTGTCGAATCTGAACCTGCCGGGCACCAGCGAGCCGTGGGAAAACGATCCCATCGGCAAGCCGGCGCACATTGCCAGCCCGCTGCAGATCATGACCGAAGGCCCGCTGGGCGGCGCGGCATTCAACAACGAGTTCGGCCGGCCGAATCTGGCGGGCTACTTCCGCGTGTTCGAGCAGGACGTGGCGGGTGTCAAGCGCGGCTACCACAAGCCGATCATGATCGCCGGCGGCCTGGGCACCATCGCCGACAGCCAGACGCACAAGCTGCCCTTCGGCGCCGGCACGCTGCTGATCCAGCTTGGCGGCCCGGGCATGCGCATCGGCATGGGCGGTGGCGCCGCGTCGTCGATGGCGGCCGGCACCAACACCGCATCGCTCGACTTCGACTCGGTCCAGCGCGGTAACCCCGAGATCCAGCGTCGCGCGCAGGAGGTCATCAGCCACTGCTACGCGCTGGGTGCGAGCAACCCGATCGTGGCGATCCACGACGTGGGCGCGGGCGGGATCAGCAATGCGTTCCCGGAACTGGTGGACGGCGCTGGCAAGGGCGCGACCTTCGACATCCGCAAGGTGCCGCTGGAAGAGACCGGCCTGGCGCCGAAGGAAATCTGGTGCAACGAGAGCCAGGAGCGCTACGTCATGGCGGTGACGCCGGAGGCGCTGCCGCTGTTCGACGAGATGTGCCGCCGCGAGCGCGCGCCGTATGCCGTGGTCGGCATCGCGACCGATGACCGCGAGCTGGTCCTCGAAGACGGCCCGAATGGCGAGCGCCCGATCGACATGCCGATGGACGTGCTGCTCGGCAAGCCGCCGAAGGTCCACCGCGACGTGACCCGCGTCGAGCGGACCGAAGCGCCGCTGAACCTGACCGGCGTGCAGCTCGACGAGGTGGCGTTCAGCGTGCTGCGCCACCCGACGGTGGCCTCCAAGCGCTTCCTGATCACCATCGGCGACCGCACCGTGGGCGGCATGACCCACCGTGACCAGATGGTCGGCCCGTGGCAGGTGCCGGTGGCCGATTGCGCCGTGACGCTGGCCGACTACAGCGGTTTCCGCGGCGAGGCGATGGCGATGGGCGAGCGCACGCCGCTGGCCTCGCTGGACGCGCCCGCGTCGGGCCGCATGGCGGTGGCCGAGGCCATCACCAACCTGCTGGCTGCGCCGTTCGAGCTGTCGCGCGTGAAGCTGTCGGCGAACTGGATGGCGGCGTGCGGCGAGCCGGGCGAGGACGCGGCGCTGTACGAGACGGTCAAGGCGGTCGGCATGGAACTATGCCCGGCGCTCGGCGTGGGCATCCCGGTCGGCAAGGATTCGCTGTCGATGCGCACCAAGTGGAGCGACGACGGCCAGTCGAAGCAGGTCGTCGCACCGGTGTCGCTGATCGTCACCGCGTTCGTGACGCTGGACGACGTGCGCGGCACGCTGACGCCACAACTGAAGACCGACACGCTGGCGGGCCTCGACACCTCGCTGATCCTGATCGACCTCGGCAACGGCCAGAACCGCATGGGCGGCTCGATGCTGGCGCAGGTGATCGGCCAGTTCGGCCACGAGGTGCCGGACGTGGACGACCCGGCGCAGCTCAAGGCGCTGGTCACGGTGATCAACCAGTTGCGCGCGGAAGGCAAGCTGCTGGCCTACCACGACCGCAGCGACGGCGGCCTGTGGGCGGCGGCGTGCGAGATGGCGTTTGCGGGCCATGTTGGTGTGAGCCTGAACGTGGACATGCTGGTCACCGAAGGCGACGGCATCACCGACAGCCGCGCCGACACCGGCGACTCGAAGAACTGGGCCACCCAGGTGGGCGAGCGCCGCAACGAGCTGACGCTGAAGGCGCTGTTCAACGAGGAACTCGGCGCCGTGATCCAGGTGCCGACCAGCGTGCGCAACGAGGTGATGCAGACGCTGCGCGCGCACGGCCTGAGCAAGCACAGCCACGTCATCGGCAAGACCAACGACCGGGCGGCGGTCGAGGTCTGGCGCGATGCGAAGACGGTGTTCACCGCGCCACTGCAGAAGCTGCAACAGGCGTGGGACGACGTGAGCTGGCGCATCGCCGCGCAGCGCGACAACCCGGCCTGCGCCGACAGCGAGCACGCCGCGGTGGGCGCGCCGGACGACACGGGGCTGCATGTCGCGCTGAGCTTCGATCCGCAGGAGGACGTGGCCGCGCCGTTCATCGGCAAGGCGCGGCCGAAGGTGGCGATCCTGCGCGAGCAGGGCGTGAACTCGCACGTCGAGATGTCCTACGCGATGGCCCAGGCCGGCTTCGGCACCTTCGACGTCCACATGACCGACCTGCAGCGCGGCCGCGCGCGGCTGGACCAGTTCCAGGGCTTCGTGGCCTGCGGCGGCTTCAGCTACGGCGACACGCTGGGGGCGGGCGAGGGCTGGGCGCGGTCCGTCCTGTTCAACCCGGCGCTGGCCGAGCAGTTCGCGGCCTTCTTCGGGCGCACCGACACCTTCGCGCTGGGCGTGTGCAACGGCTGCCAGATGATGGCCGCGCTGTCACCGATCATCCCCGGTGCGCAGGACTGGCCGAAGTTCACCCGCAACAAGAGCGAGCAGTTCGAGGCGCGGCTTAGCCTGGTCGAGGTGCTGGAGAGCCCGTCGATCTTCTTCCAGGGCATGGCCGGCAGCCGCCTGCCGATCGCGGTCGCACACGGCGAAGGCTTTGCCGACTTCTCGCAGCGGGGTGATGCGGCCAAGGTGCAGCGTGCCATGCGGTTCGTCGACCACGCGGGCCGCCCGACCGAGGCCTATCCGCTCAACCCGAACGGCAGTCCGGACGGTCTGACCTCGGTGACGACGGCCGATGGTCGGTTCACGGTGCTGATGCCGCACCCGGAACGCGTGTTCCGCAATGTGCAGATGAGCTGGACCTCGGGCGCGGTGTCGGCGCAGAGTCCGTGGCTGCGCATGTTCGGCAACGCCCGGAAGTGGGTCGGCTGAACGCGCAACGCAAGGCAAGGGAGGTGCCCGGGAGGGCATTTCCTGGCAAGCGCATGCTCGACAAGGCGCCTGCCGTTTCCGGAAAATGCAACGGCACCTGAATAGGTGCCGTTTTCACTTCAGCCATCTCGTCAGTGCGGGCTGGTGTCAGGTTCCGGAGGGGTGACTGGATGCGCCAATGTGGACTGCATGGCGGCACGAATCACCTGCGCAGCCTCGTCGGCACATTCAGGCAGTTGCTCCACCCGGTCCTGTTCGATGGCCTGCAGCACGATTTCGGTCAGTGAACCGATGATCGCGTTGGCCTGCCATACGTTGAGCTCGCTGTCCGGTTGCCCGGCTGTTCTGGCGATGAGTTCGGCCAGCTGCTGGTGCACCTTGCGCCGCGCCTGGAGGCCTTCGGGGCCCACGGCGAGCACGTCGATGAACAGCGTGCGCATCAGCAGCGGGTTGGCCGCCAGATGCATGAAATAGGCCTTCACGGCATGATCGACACGGGCCGGCCACTGCTGATCCGGCTCGATCGCTTTCGCCAGGCTGTTCAGGCCCCGCTGGCTGGCGTTTTCATACAGTGCGATCAGACATTCTTGTTTTGTTTTGAAATGTTCGTAGAACGTACGCTTGGACACGCGCGCTGCCGTGGCAATGTCGGCAATCGTGGTATCGGCATACCCTTTGGTGGCCACGCAGCGAGCCATGCCTTCAAGAAGACGGGTTCGGTGGTCTAGCGAAGAAGAAATTATGGATGTTTGTTCGATCATGAGGCTTCCCCACGTCAATCGTACTTGAGCTTTTATTCGGAAAAGCAGAAAAAGTGATAAAAAAAGGTACTTTTTATTACCACTGTACTAACGATGATATCCGTCCGATAACTGCGGCCGACCGAGCGGTCGGCCACATCACCCCACACAGTGTCTGCGATGGCGTGTGGGGTGATTGCTTAAAATTGGTACGGTTCTTATCCGTTTATTGGTTTGTTGTATTTGTGACGCAGTGCAGGATTCACGCGAAAAATTCATCGCGCCGCAGGTATCGCCACTGACCCGGGGGTAGATGGCCCAGCGAAACACTGCCAATGCGAACACGTTTCAGTCCGACCACCTTGAGACCGACTGCTTCGCACATGCGCCGGATCTGGCGTTTGCGACCTTCGCGCAACACGAAGCGCAACTGGTCCTCGTTCTGCCAGCTCACCTTGCAGGGGCGCAGCACATGGTCGTCGAGGGTCAGTCCGTGGTTGAGCAGTGCGAGGTCCGAATCGGGCAGCCGCGGGCCATGGTGGTACTCGACCCGCACGAGATACTCCTTCTCGACATTCGAATCTTCGCCGATCAGCTGGCGCGCCACCCGGCCGTCCTGCGTCAGCACGAGCAGACCCACCGAATCGATGTCCAGCCGTCCCGCCGGCGCCAGGCTGCGCATGTGGCCCGGATGCCAGCGCAGACCGGACTGGTCTTCCTTCCACTGGTTCTCGGGGCGCAGCAGCACCGAGGCTGGCTCGTAGCCGTCTTCGGCCTGGCCGCTGACATAGCCCACCGGCTTGTTGAGCAGGATGGTGACGCGCTGCGCCTGCTCGCGGTGTGCAGCGGGATCGACGGCGATCTTGTCGTCCGGGCGCACCCGCTGTCCCAGCACGGCCAGACGGCCGTTGACACGCACCCATCCCGCCTCGATCCATTCATCGGCTTCCCTGCGCGAGGCCAGGCCGAGCGCGGTCATGCGCTTGGACAGGCGGTCGCCTTCCACCGAAGGCAGACCTGGTGTCCGGGTGACCGGTGCGACGGGCGGTGTCCCCGGGCGGTCGGAGCCCATCTGGCGCGCGACCTGGGAATTGACGACGCTCTTCAGCGGCCGGGTCGCCGCTGGAGCCTGGCGATGTGCTTCGGGCTGCGACGGCCATGTCGGTGCTTGGGCGTCCCGGCGTGGTGCGCCGCGGTCGGCCAGATTCTGGGCAAAGCGCTGGTTGTTGACGCTCAGCGGCCCGCTGCCCTCCCGGCGCTGGGGCTGCGATCGACGATCGTCCCGGTCCCCCCGCTGCGGGGCAGCGTCGCGTTCCCGGTCCTGTGGCGGCCTGGCGGGCGGAGCGTCCCGGCGTGGTGCGCCACGGTCGGCCAGGTTCTGGGCAAAGCGCTGGTTGTTGACGCTCAGCGGCCCGCTGCCCTCCCGGCGCGCGGATGGCGGACGGCGGTCGTCGCGGTCACGCTGCTGCGCCTGTTCCCGTTCCCAGGCCTGCTGTTGCTCGACGCGCTGCGCCTGGGCTTCGGCGAGCGTCGGGCGCGGTCGTGCGCCATGCCCGCGCACAGGGCTCCGTCCGGCAGGTTTTCCCTGATCGTGGGACGGGGTGGATTTTTTTTTCAGAGTGAGTGTGACCATGTCGTCAGGCGCGCACAGACGCAAGGCTTCCGGAACGGAATGCCACTGCACCTGTGCTATCTTTATTTGGCAGTATTGAACACCAGTATCACGCCCCGTCAATCGGGGCGTTTTCTTGTCTGGCCCGCAGAGGGCAAATCAAAGGGATGTGCGCGTGGATATCGTGATGTTGTTGAAAGCTGCGGTGATGGGCGTGGTCGAGGGCCTGACGGAGTTCTTGCCGATCTCCAGCACCGGGCACCTGATCCTTGCAGGCTCGCTGCTCGGTGGATTCGACACGGAAAGCGGCAAGGTCTTCGAGATCGCCATCCAGACCGGGGCCATTTTCGCGGTCATCCTGGTCTACTGGCAGCGCCTGTCGGGCACGGTGACCCAGTTGGGGGCCAGTCGGGACGCGCAGCGGTTCGTGCTCAATGTGCTGATCGGCTTCCTGCCGGCGGTGGTGCTGGGTCTGGCGTTCGGCAAGACGGTCAAGGCGCATCTGTTCACGCCGGTGATCGTCGCATCGGCCTTCATTGTCGGTGGTTTGGTCATCCTGTGGGCGGAACGCCGTCCCGCCAGTGCGGTTCGGGTGACCTCGGTCGACGACATGACCCCGCTCGATGCGCTGAAGGTGGGTCTGGTGCAGTGCTTTGCGATGATCCCCGGCACCAGCCGTTCCGGTTCGACCATCATCGGCGGGATGCTGATGGGCCTGTCGCGGCAGGCTGCGACCGATTTCAGCTTCTTCCTCGGCATCCCGACCCTGATGGGTGCTGGCGCCTACAGCCTCTACAAGGAGCGTGCGCACCTGTCGATGGCCGATGCCCCGGTGTTCGCCGTCGGGCTGGTGTTCTCGTTCCTTTCCGCCTGGCTGTGCGTGCGCTGGCTGCTGAAGTACGTGGCGACGCACAACTTCGTGCCCTTCGCCTGGTACCGCATCGCCTTCGGCCTGCTGATCCTGGTGACGTCCTACACCGGCATGGTCAGCTGGCACGAGTGAGCGTGACGTCGGTGGCGCGGCGCAGGAACACCAGGTCCCAGACGCCGTGCCCCAGCTTCAGTCCGCGGTTCTCGAACTTGGTCAGCGGGCGGTAGTCGGGGCGGGGCGCATAGCCGTCGGCTGTGTTGTCCAGCGTGGATTCGGCTGACAGCACCTCCAGCATCTGCTCCGCGTAGGGCTGCCAGTCGGTGGCGCAGTGCAGGTAGCCACCAGGGGCCAGCCGGGTGACGAGGCGGGCAATGAACTCGGTCTGGATGAGGCGGCGCTTGTTGTGCTTCTTCTTGTGCCAGGGATCGGGGAAGAAGATGTGCACGCCTGCCAGCGAGGCGGGCGCGATCATGCGTTCCAGCACTTCCACCGCGTCGTGCTGCACGATGCGCAGGTTTTCCAGGCCCTGTTCGTCGATCAGCTTGAGCAGGGCGCCGACCCCGGGCGTGTGGACCTCGACGCCGAGGAAATCCACCTCCGGCCGGGTGCGGGCGATTTCCGCCGTGGCGCCGCCCATGCCGAATCCGATCTCCAGCACCAGCGGAGCCGTGCGGCCCCAGACGGCCGGCGGATCCAGCGGCTGGTCGGACCAAGGCAGCACGTAGCGCGGCCCCAGCTCCTCCAGCGCGCGCATCTGTCCCGTGCCCATGCGGCCAGCCCGGACCACGAAGCTGCGGATCGCGCGGTGGCGGTGGGGCGGCGCCGGTTCGCTCGCGCTGGTATCGGGTTGCGGGTTCGCGGGCAGGTCGGTCAGGTCGTGCTGGACGGGGGACGGATCAGTGACAGTCATGAACAATGGGTACCGCGGCGTGTGCGATCGGTATGAATATTTCAGAAAGAAATCCCTGAAACCGATGGTTTCGGGATTGAAGAGGCTGGTCCGGGCTATTTGGCCTATGCACCTGGGCGATGCCCGCCTAGGCTCGGCGCATGAGTGATTCTGCATCAACCGTGAGCGCTTCCGATTCGCCCGTGCATTCTTCCCGGCGCCATTGGCTGGCACTGGCCATGGCTGCGTCGTCGGGCCTGGCGCTCGGCCCGGTCCATGCGCGTACCCGGCGGGCGCTCGCTGCCACACCGCAGGTGCCACTGGCTGATCCGGTCGATGTGCTGCCCCTCTGGCTCAAGGAGCGGCTGGTAGAAACCGGCCTGTCGCTCGACGGGTTCGGGCTGCACGTGCAGGCGCTGGACGGTGCACCTGCGGTCCTGTCCTGGCAGGCCGGACGGCCCTTCGTGCTCGCGTCCACCTCCAAGCTGATCACCTCGATGGCGGCGCTCGACCTGCTCGGCCCGACCTACCGCTGGCGCACCCGCGCCTATCTGAGTGGTCCGCTCACCAATGGTCGGCTGCTGGGGGATCTGGTCATCCGCGGTGGCGGTGATGCCAGCCTGACGTCGCAGGACCTGCTGGCCTGGTTCCAGCAACTGCGCGCGCATGGGCTGCAGGAAGTCTGGGGCGACATCATCCTCAACCGCGAGGCCTTCAGCCTGCGCCCGCAGGATCTGACGTCCACGCCGGAGCCTTCCCCCGACCGTCCGCACCATGTGCGCCCCGATGCGCTGGCGCTGGATGGGGGCGTGGTGCGCGTGGCCGTGCAGTCGGACAGCGGCGGCCGCGCCAACATCCAGGTCACGCCAGCCCTGCACGACGTCAAGCTGATCAACGCGCTGGGGCGTGGTGGTGGCGCCTGCGTGGCGAATGCCGTTTACCGCGATGTCGAAGGCACACCGCAGCCACAGTTGCAGATCAACGGGCAGTGGTCGCCCCGCTGCGGCGCGCAGCAGATCAGGTTTTCGCCGGTCAGCATGCGCGATCTGGGGTTGCGCGCCATCGAAGGGCTGTGGCTGCAGGCCGGAGGCGTGCTGCGCGGACGGGTGGTCGAACATTCGACATCTTCGCCAGTGCCCTGGCAACTGGCCGATCCGCAGGCTGCCGCACCGTATTCCGAGCACCTGTCGGAGCAGCTGTCGCAGCAGCTGATCGAGATGAACAAGCGCAGCGACAACCTGATCGCGCGTCACCTCATGCTGAGCCTGGCGCCCGATTTCCCGAACCGCCCAGCCACGGCCGACGCCGCACAAGCCCGTGTGCGTGACTGGCTCACACGCAAGGGTGTGCGCCGCGAGTCGGTCGGACTGGACACCGGCTCCGGCCTGTCCCGCCTGGAAAAGGCCTCACCGCAGGCGATGGTCCATCTGCTGAGCCGCGCCGCGCGCGGGCCGCAGGGCCAGCTGCTGCTGAAGTCCCTGCCGATCGCCGGGGTCGATGGCACGCTGGAGGGCCGTCTGCGCGGTGGCGCCGCGGAAGGGCAGGCCTGGCTGAAGACCGGCACCTTGCTCGATACCCGCGGTCTGGCCGGCTATGTGCGCACCCGCAGCGGACGCATGCTGGGCGTGTGCCTGCTCGCCAACCACCCCGAGAATGTCGCGGCTGCCACGCCCGCACTCGACGCATGTGTCGAATGGGCCGCGCGTCTGGCATAATGCCGATCTGCAGTTTCTGGCAGCACGCGGGTGTAGTTCAATGGTAGAACGGCAGCTTCCCAAGCTTCATACGAGGGTTCGATCCCCTTCACCCGCTCCAGACCGCGCCTTCACTGACCCTGCTGCAACGCCAGCAACGCCTCGCGCGTGACCAGCAGCACCTGGTCCTCCCCCGAACTCGTCTCCAGCCAGACCACTTCCAGCGTCGGAAACGCCGCTTCGAAGTAGGTCCGCTCGTTGCCGATCTCCAGCACGAGCACGGCCTGTGGCTGCATGCGCGCCGGAGCGTCCTGCAACAGCTGGCGCACGAAGTCCATGCCGTCCGGCCCCCCCGCCAGCGCGAGTTCCGGCTCGGCCCGGTATTCGGCGGGCAATTGCCCCATCGATGCCGCGTTCACATACGGCGGATTGCAGAGGATCAGGTCGTAGGGTCCGGTCAGTGCGGCCAGCCCGTCGCTCTCGATCAGGGTGATGCGGTCGGACAGCGCGTGGCGCTGCACGTTGATGCGGGCCACTTCCAGGGCCTGCGTGGACAGATCGGCGCCATCGACCTGCACCTGCGGATAGGCCATCGCCGCCAGCACCGCCAGGCTGCCATTGCCTGTGCAGAGGTCGAGCACGCGGTCGGTGTCGACCGACAGCCAGGCGTCCAGCGCCTCGCCGAGTTCCGGGTCCGCCAGCAGTTCGGCGATGAACGAGCGTGGCACGATCACCCGCTCATCCACGTAGAACGGCACGCCCTGCAACCAGGCCTCGCGGGTCAGGTAGGCGGCGGGCTTGCGGGTGGCGATGCGCTGCGCGATCACCGCTTCCACGTCGGCCTGGCGCTCGGGCGTGACTGGCGAGGCGGCCACGGCGTCCAGTTCGTCCAGCGGCAATCCCAGCTTCCACAGCGTCAGCCAGACCGCCTCGTCGAAGGCGTTGGTGGTGCCGTGGCCGAAACTGACGCCGGCCTGCGTCAGGCGCTCGCCCATGGCCTTGACCAGCGCGAGGACGGTGGTGGGCGGGGGGGGGGTCGTGGGGATCGGGGTCATGCGAGCATCGCCTCCAGCGTGCGGCGGTAGATGTCCTTGAGCGGGCCGAGGGCGGACAGCGCGCAGTGTTCGTCGATCTGGTGGATCGTGGCGTTGACCGGGCCGAACTCGACCACCTGCGGGCAGATCTGCGCGATGAAGCGGCCGTCGGAGGTGCCGCCCGTCGTGGACAGCTCGGTCTCCAGCCCCGTCACCGCGCGGATGGCGCCGGCCAGCGCGTCGACCAGCGGGCCGGGGCGCGTCAGGAAGGGGCGCCCGCTCAGGCTCCAGTCGATCTGATAGTCGAGGCCATGGCGGTCCAGCACCTCCCGGACCCGCTGCTGCAGGCCTTCCGGGGTCGATTCGGTCGAGAAACGGAAGTTGAAGTCCACCACCATCGTGCCGGGAATGACGTTGGTCGCGCCCGTGCCCGCATGGATGTTCGACATCTGCCAGCTCGTCGGCGGGAAGTGGTCGTTGCCGCGGTCCCACTCGACCGCGCACAGCTCGGCGAGTGCCGGTGCCGCGAGGTGGATCGGGTTCTTCGCCAGCTGCGGATAGGCGATGTGGCCCTGCACGCCGCGCACTGTCAGCCGGCCCGACATCGAGCCGCGCCGGCCGTTCTTCACCATGTCGCCGACGCTGTGCACGGAGGTCGGCTCGCCCACGATGCAGGCATCCAGCCGCTCGCCGCGCTCGACCAGCCAGTCGCAGACCTTGACGGTGCCGCTGTGCGCCGGGCCTTCCTCGTCGCTGGTGAGCAGGAAGGCGATGGCGCCGCGGTGGTCCGGGTGCGCGGCGACGAACTCTTCCACCGCCACGACCATCGCCGCCAGCGAGGTCTTCATGTCCGCGCTGCCGCGGCCGTAGAGGCGGCCGTCGCGGTGCGTGGGCACGAAGGGGTCGGAGGTCCACTGGTCGAGCGGGCCGGTCGGCACCACGTCGGTGTGGCCGGCCAGGACCAGCGTCGGTCCTTCAGCCGCACCGCGGCGGATCGCCCACAGGTTGCTGACCCGGAAATCGTCCGGGCCGAAGGGCAGGTCGACGCAGTCGAAGCCCAGCGGGCGCAGGCGGTCGGCGATCAGGGCCTGACAACCTGCATCGTCCGGGGTGAGAGAGCGGCGGGCAAGGAGTTGCTCGACCAGGGCGAGGGTGGGCAGGTGCATGTCGGGGACGGCCGCACGGGGCGGCTGTTTCAGCGTCCGGGCGCGTCTCAGCGCTTCTTGGACAGGAAAGGCAGCGGTTTGATGGCGGCCGAACTCGGGGGCATCGGGGGGGGCATGCTGGGGGCCATCGGGGCTGGCGACGGGGCCGGCGAGAAACTGCCGCGGGACTGCGGATGCTGGCCAGGCACCACGTCGAGCGTGATGTCGGTGAAGGACGGCCCCGGCTCGGCCTCCTGCTCCTCCTCCTGCTGGCGCTTGCTGCTGGCCATGTCGTTCTGCAGGCGCCAGAGCAGGTTGGTCGGCGAGTCGGCGTGGCTGATGCCCTCGTCGCGGGTGACGAGGTGTTCGGTGACCAGCCGGGCGATGTCCTGCTCGAAGGTCTGCGAGCCCTCGGCCATCAGGCGGTCCATGGCCTCCTTGATGCCGGAGAAGTTGCCCTGCTCGATCAGCTCGGAGACGAACTGCGTGTTCAGCAGCACCTCGACTGCCGGCACCCGGCCGCCCTGGGTCGAGCGCAGCAGGCGCTGCGAGACGACCGCCTTCAGACCCGCGGCCAGATCCGACAGCAGGGCCGGCCGCGATTCCGGCGTGTAGAACGACAGGATGCGGCTCAGCGCGTGGTGGCTGTTGTTGGCGTGCATCGTCGAGAGCACGAGGTGGCCCGACAGCGCGTAGGACAGCGCCGCGCTCATCGTCTCGCGGTCGCGGATCTCGCCGATGAAGATGCAGTCCGGCGCCTGGCGCATCGCGTTCTTCAGGCCGATCTGCAGCGACTGCACGTCGCGGCCGACCTCGCGCTGGTTCACCACCGACTTGTGGTTGGTGAACAGGAACTCGATCGGATCCTCGATGGTCAGGATGTGCCCCGCGACCTGCTTGTTGCGGTTCTGCAGCATCGAGGCCAGCGTCGTGCTCTTGCCGGTGCCGGTGGCGCCGACCATCAGCACCAGCCCGCGCTTGGCCAGGCACAGCGTGTTCAGCATCTCCGGCAGGTTGAGCGATTCCAGCGCCGGGATCTCGGTCGGCATGAAGCGGAAGACCGCGGCGATGGAGTCGCGCTGCTTGAAGCCCGAGAGCCGGAAGGTGCCCACCCCCGTGATGTGGACGCCCATGTTCAGCTCGCCGGTCTCCAGCAGCTCTTCCATCTGCTCCGCGGTGATCAGCTCGCTCAGCAGCATGCGCGGCTGGTTGGGCGCCAGCGGCTCCTGCGTGAGCGGCAGGATCTGCCCGTGGATCTTGATGAGCACCGGCATGTTGGCCGAGAGGAAGACGTCCGACGCCCGCTTCTCGGCCATCAGCCGCAGGATGCGTTCCATGTTCTTGGTATTGCTCATCGGTCTCCCGCGTGGTCGTGTGGTGGTATTCAGCCGCGCAGCAGGTCGTTGATGCTGGTCTTGGCGCGGGTCTGCGCGTCGACGCGCTTGACGATCACGGCGCAGTACAGGCTGTACTTGCCGTCGGCGCTCGGCAGGTTGCCGCTGACGACGACCGAGCCGGACGGGATGCGGCCGTAGGTGACTTCGCCGGTGGCGCGGTCATAGATCTTGGTGCTCTGGCCGATGTAGACGCCCATCGACAGCACCGAGTTCTCCTCGACGATCACGCCTTCGACCACTTCGGAGCGGGCGCCGATGAAGCAGTTGTCCTCGATGATGGTCGGATTGGCCTGCATCGGCTCCAGCACGCCGCCGATGCCGACGCCGCCCGAGAGGTGCACGTTCTTGCCGATCTGCGCGCAGGAGCCGACGGCGGCCCAGGTGTCGACCATCGTGCCCTCGTCGACGTAGGCGCCGATGTTGACGTAGGACGGCATCAGGATCGCGCCCTTGGCGACGAAGCTGCCGCGGCGCGCCACGGCCGGCGGCACCACGCGCACGCCGGTGGCGCGCAGCTGTTCTTCGCTCATGCCGGCGAACTTGGTCGGCACCTTGTCGAAGAAGTTCAGGTCGCCGGCGGCCATGGGCACGTTGTCGTTCAGGCGGAAGCTCAGCAGCACGGCCTTCTTGGCCCACTGGTTGACGTGCCACTGGCCCACGCCCTGGCGCTCGGCCACGCGCAGCTTGCCGGTGTCCAGGGCGTCGATGACGTGGTTGACGGCGTCACGCACTTCCGCCGGCGCCGAAGCGATGGACAGGTTGGCGCGGTTTTCCCAGGCGGCTTCGATGACGTGCTGGAGTTGGCTGAGGTCGGACATGGAATGGTTTCTCGGATTCGGTTGGGAAGAGGAGGGGGAGGAGGGGCGCGCTGGGCTCAGGCGGCGCGGTGGCTGTTGACGCGCACGAACTCGGCGATGCGGCGGGCGGCTTCGAGGCATTCCTCGACCCCCGCCACCAGCGCCATGCGCACGCGGCCGGCGCCGGGGTTCACGCCGTGCGCCTCGCGCGCCAGGTAGCTGCCGGGCAGCACCGCGACATTGTATTGAGCCAGCAGTTCGCGCGTGAACGCGGTGTCGCTGCCGCCAAAGACCGTGTCGGGCACCTGCGCCCACAGGTAGAAGCCCGCGTCGGGCAGCGCCACGTCCATCACCTCGGCCAGCACGGGCGTGACCTGGGCGAACTTCTGGCGGTAGAGCGCGCGGTTCTCGACCACGTGGGCCTCGTCGTCCCAGGCGGTGATGCTGGCCTGCTGCACGGTCGTGCTCATCGCGCTGCCGTGGTAGGTGCGGTAGAGCAGGAAGGACTTGAGGATCTGCGCATCCCCGGCGACGAAGCCCGAGCGCAGGCCCGGCACGTTCGAGCGCTTGGACAGGCTGGTCAGCACGACCAGGCGCCGGAAGTCGTCGCGGCCGAGCTGCTTCGCGGCTTCCAGCGCGCCGAGCGGGGCCTCGTCGCGGAAGTAGATCTCGGAGTAGCACTCGTCCGAGGCGATCACGAAGCCGTGCTTGTCGGACAGGGCGAACAGCTCGGCCCATTCCTCCAGCGGCACCACGGCGCCTGTCGGGTTGCCGGGCGAGCAGACGTAGAGCAGCTGCGTGCGCGCCCAGGTGGCGTCGTCGATCTGCGACCAGTCGGCGGCGAAGTTGCGCGCGGGGTCGCTGTTGGCGAACACCGGCGTGGCGCCAGAGAGGTAGGCCGCGCCTTCATAGATCTGGTAGAACGGATTCGGGCAGACGATGACCGGGCCACCCGTGGCCGCGTCGCGGGTCGGGTCGATCACGGTCTGCGCCAGCGAGAACAGCGCCTCGCGCGAGCCATTGACCGGCAGGATCTGCGTGTCCGGGTCCGGCGCCACGCCGTAGCGCCGCTGCACCCAGCCGGCACAGGACTGGCGCAGCGCGGGCAGGCCGGCGGTGGCGGGATAGGCCGCCAGGCCGTCGAGCGACGCGGTCAGCGCGCGTTTCAGGAACTCGGGCGTCGGGTGCCTGGGCTCGCCGATGCCGAGGCTGATCGGGGTGTAGTCCGGGTTCGGGCGGACATCCTTGACGAGGGCGCGCAGCCGCTCGAAGGGATAGGGCTGGAGACGCGTGAGCAGCGGGTTCATGGAGGCCGATTATCCCGCACTGGCCTCGTGCGGGCCGGCCCCGCTGCGCCGGTCTTACCGGGACGCCGCTGCAGCCTGCTGCTTCTGGCCCGTGTTCATGCCATCGATCCAGTGCTGCCACATGTCGGACCAGGCCTCCTGGGTGCGTTTCAGGGCCTCGGCGGCTGGCAAGCCAGCGCCATCGCCATCCGGGCGACCCGCCATCCAGGTCTGTCCGAGTGCGAGCGCACGTTCACGTGTCTGGTCTGCCCACTCCAGTTCGGTTTCGATCAGGCGCTTGGACTGGTCGTTGAACTGCCGCAGCGCCAGGTCCAGCTGGTAGTTGACCAGATTGGCCGGCACCGCCATCAGCGCGGCCAGATCCTCGGCCTGCCGCACTTCGCGTTCGGCTTTCGCCAGCGACTCGGTCCATCCCCGGGCCGCGTCCGTGTTCATGCGCTGGGTCTGCTCCAGCCAGTCGGCCAGACCCTGCGCCAGGGTCAGTGACTGGTGCCACCATTCCCGGGCATCGGTCAGTCCGTCACGGGTCAGCTCCCCGCTGCTCCGTGCATGGCTCAGTCCGTCACGGGTCAGATCCCGGCTGCCGTCGCTGCCAGCACCCACGGCGGAAGGTTCGCTCGAATCGGGGGTCTTAGTCTGTCGTACCATCGGTGACTCCTGTATTCAGGTGTGGATAAAGTCACACTGTCCATGGCATCTGGCACGCCAAGATTGCGTGCACTCAAGGTGCCAGCACATGCCGCCCTGGTGCAGCCTGCAGGGGTGAGAGTCCGTGCTCCGGCGCACCCATGGCGGGCGGATCGCGCCACGGGCCGCTGCGGGCGTGCAGCCAGTCGAACCACGGGGTCCACCACGATCCCTCGGTCAGCGGCGTCTTCGCCAGCCACTGGTCGGGCGTGAGCAGCGGATCGCCGGGGTGCCAGTGGCGCAGCCGGTGGCTGGTGCGGGCCTGCTGCGGGGGATTGATGATGCCGGCGTTGTGACCACCGGCCGTGAGGCAGAAGGTCTGCGCGGCATCCGTCAGCGCGTGCAGCTTGTACACCGACCGCCAGGGGGCGACGTGGTCCTGCAAGGTGCCGACGTTGAAGATCGGCACATGGATGTGCGCCAGGTTGATCGGCTCGCCATCCAGGCGCGCTTCGCCCCGCGCCAGCGCGTTGTCGAGGAACAGCGTGTGCAGATACTCCGCGTGCATGCGGTAGGGCAGCCGGGTGCCATCGGCATTCCAGGCCATCAGGGCGCTCGGCGCCTGGCGCTCGCCCAGCAGGTAGTTGACCAGCCGGTAGGACCAGACCAGATCCTGCGAGCGCAGCATCTGGAACGTGCCCTTCATCTGCCGCGCATGGAGCACGCCGTGGCGCCACATCATGTCGACCAGCATCTCGACCTGGCCTTCGTCGATGAACAGGCCCAGCTCGCCGGGGTCGGTGAAATCGGTCTGGGCCGCCAGCAGCGTGAGGCTGGCGAGGGTCTGCGGTCGGCGCGTGGCCAGCGCCGAGGCGACCATCGCCAGCAGCGTGCCGCCCAGGCAGTAGCCTGTGGCGTGCACGGGCGCGCCGGGCTGCACCCGCGCGATCGCGTCCAGCGCCGCCTCCACCCCGAGGTGGAAATAGTCCGCCATGCCGATGTCGCGGTCGCGCGGCTCGGGGTTCTTCCACGACAGCACGAACACCGTGAATCCCTGGTCGACCAGCGCCCGGACCATCGAGTTGTGTGCAGAGAGGTCGAGGATGTAGTACTTCATGATCCACGCCGGCACCAGCAGCACCGGCTCGGGCCGCACCTGCGGCGTGGTGGGGGTGTACTGGATCAGCTCGGCCAGGCGGTTGCGCAGGATCACCTGCCCCGGCGTGGTGGCCACATTGACGCCGACCTTGAACGCTTCGGCGCCCGCGGGCGGCAGTTCGAGCGCCTCGCGCCAGAAATCCTCCGCGGCATGCCGGGCGCCGCGCAGCAGGTTCGCGCCGCGCTCGTCCAGCGTGCGCTCCAGCACCACCGGATTGGTGGCGATGCTGTTCGAGGGCGAGACCATGTCCAGCAGCTGCCGGGCACCGAAGGCCACCATTTCCTCGTGGTGGCGGTTGACGCCGGGCACCCCCTCGGTGGCCATGTGCCAGGCCTGCTGCATGGCGAGGAAGCTCTGCGCCCATGCGCTGAAGGGCCAGTCCTGCCAGGCGCGTGCCGAGAAGCGCTTGTCCTGAGGCAGGGGCCTGGGCTCGATCTGGGCATGGTCCGGCGTGGCGGCATGGCCTTGCGGTCGCAGCCCGACTTCGAGCAGGTGCGGCGCGATGTCCACGGACCACTGCAGCAACTCCAGCTGCTTGGCCGGTGATGCGGCCAGGTGCACCCACCAGTCGAACAGCGCGTTGGCCCGGGTCGTCACGGACAGGCCGCCGGTCCAGTGGCCGATCGAGGACAGCAGCAGCCGGTCGAGATCCCGGTAGCGCTCGAACGCGGGCGAGGGCGGCTCGATCCGGCCGAGCCAGGCGCTGTCGCGGCGTTCGCGCGTGCCTCGGCGCAAGGCGGCCGGCAGGTGCAGCGCCTCGGGTGGATGCGCAGGCAGGAGGCTGGTAGGTGTGTGGCTCATCTGCGGCACGTGCTCAGGCGCCCGGTCCGACCGTCAGGTCGTTGACGACCAGGCTGATGCCGGGCGCAGCCCAGGCCGCACCTTGTGCCGCCGCCCGCTCGGCCAGGGAGTCGACCCGCCCGCGCAGCGTGACGGTCGATCCGCTCACGACCACCTCGATGTTCCTGGCCTCGCGCTCGGCATGGCGCGCCAGCGCATCGCGGATGCGGTTCGAGATGTTGGCCGGCGCCACCGAGGGCTTCAGCCGCAGGTTGTTGATGACCCCGACCACGCCCGTCAGGTTGCGCACCGCCTTCTCGGCGGCCGTGCGCTGGTACTCCCAGTCCAGTTCACCCGACAGCGTAATCCGGCCCTTCTCGACCTTCACCTGGATGCGGTCGCCCGGAATCAGGGCGTGCCACTTGAAGGCGGACTCGGCGGCTTCTGCCATCTCGGAGTCGCTGCGCTTGTGGCCCGGGGCCAGTTTCACGTCGAGCTCGATCGCCACGGCCTTGACCCCTTCCACGCGCCCCACGGCGCGCTCGATGGCGTACTTCTCCGCGAAGGTCTCCAGATGGCCGGTCAGCGTCACCACGCCGCCTTTCACCGCCACGCCCACCTGCGTGGCGTTGATGGCCGGATCCCACTCCAGCTCGCTGGTCACGTCGGTCTTCAACTGTGCATCGGTCTTCATGATGGTCCTTTTCATGTGTTGGTGGCAGCAGGCCTGCCGTGGTCTGACTGCCGCTGCATGATCGATCGCCCCCCTCGCCAGGCCCTTGAGTGCACTCAACGCACCGACCGGTAATCCCGGCCCCGGCCTGGCGGTGACAGCACGAGCTGCCACAGCTGGCCTTGTCCGGAGCGGAAGTACCCGGCGCTGGAGAGCAGGTAGAACTTCCACATGCGGAAGAAACGCTCGTCGTGTCGGCCCCGCAAGCTCGGCCAATGCCGCTCGAAGCGGTGCCACCAGTGCAGCAGCGTGCGCTCGTAGTCGGCCGGAAAGTTGTGCCAGTCCTCGATGGTGAACAGGCCCTCGATTGCCCGGGTCAGCTCCACCGCCGAGGGCAGCTTGCCGTTCGGGAAGATGTAGCGGTCGGTCCAGGCGTTGGTGGCGCCTCCGGTGCGGTCGATGCCGATGGTGTGCAGCAGGAACAGGCCCCCGGGTTTGAGCAGACCGCACATGTGCTCGAAGTACGCCCGGTGGTTCTTCGGCCCCACGTGCTCGAACATGCCGATCGACGCCAGCTTGTCGTGGCGGCCCTGCAGCGATCGCCAGTCGGTCACGTCGATCTGCACGGGCAGGCCCTCGCAGCGGGTGCGGGCCAGCATGGCCTGCTCGCGCGACACGGTGGCCCCCAGCACCCGGCTGCCGTGGTGCCGGGCGGCATGGGCGGCCAGTCCGCCCCAGCCGCAGCCCACGTCCAGCAGGTGTTCGCCGGGCTGCAGGTCGAGCTTGCGGCAGACCAGCTCCAGCTTGTCGAGTTGTGCCTGTTCCAGGTCGGTCGCCCGTGCCCAGTAGGCGCAGGAATAGACCATGCGCTCGTCGAGCATGGCCGCGAACAGGTCGTTGTCGAGGTCGTAGTGCCGCTCCGCGACGCTGAAGGCGCGTGCCACGGACTGCAGGTTCAGCAGCCCGTGGCGCAGCTGCCGGGCGAGCCAGCCGGGCAGCGATTGCGGCGTGACCACGTGGTCGCCATCGGCCTGGAGCAGCCGACAGACCAGCTCCTCCAGGCACTCGCAGTCCCATTGCCGGTCCATGTAGGACTCGCCGAATCCCAGCACGCCGTGGCGCAGCATGCGGCCCCAGGCCGCAGGGTCGTGCAGCTGCAGATCCCAGGGCGCCGGACCATTGACCTGGATCCCCGCGCGTTCGAACAGCCGGGCCAGGGTCCGTGGCAGCGGCGGTGCTGCAGTGCGGATCGGAACTTCTGCGGTGGATGCCATGAATGCCGTGCTCCGGTGAAACGTCACCACCAGCGTGCGCACCCGTGGCGCGGGCCGGATTGCGTGCACGCAATCCGGTGGCGGTGCGCCGGACTAGATTGGGCCGCACGGTGCCATCGGCACTGCAAGGAGCGTTCGATGTTCAAGTTGCTGATTGCCGTCGATGGGTCGGACCACGCCAATCGTGCCATCGAGGTGGCCGCCCGGCTGGCGGGCCTGGTGCCGCAGACCGAGGCCGTGCTGCTCCATGTCCGGGAGCTGCCGGTCTACTACGGCGAGGTGCCGATCTTCGATTTCGATGCCGTCGAGCAGGCCTCGCGCGGGCACCAGGAACAGTTGCTCGCCACGGCGCTGACCCATGCCCGGGCCAGTGGTCTGCAGCAGGTGGTGACGCTGGGCGTGCAGGGCCTGCCCGCGACCGAGATCGTGCGCGTGGCGGGTGAACGTGCGGTCGACCAGATCGTGATGGGCACGCACGGGCGCCATGCACTGGGCGGACTGCTGCTCGGCTCGGTCGCGCAGCGGGTGGTGCATCTGGCGAAGGTGCCGGTGTTGCTGGTGAAGTGAGGTGCTGCGAGGTGGCGCGAGGTGGCGCGAGGTGGCGGGACCGCTGTCAGCGGCCCAGCAGGACGGCCGCTCCCGTGAACCGGCCGGCACGCAGATCGTCCAGCGCCTGGGGGGCCTGGTCCAGCGGGTAGGTGTGCGTGTGGATCTGCAACGCCACCGTGGCCGCCACGCGCAGGAACTCGTCCCCATCGCGGCGCGTGAGGTTGGCGACCGACACGAGGCGGCGCTCGCCCCACAGCCAGGCGTAGGGAAAGGACGGGATGTCGCTCATGTGGATGCCGGCGCAGACGACGATGCCGCCGGGCCGCACGGCCTGCAGTGCCTTCGGCACCAGCGCACCCACCGGCGCGAACAGCAAGGCCGCGTCCAGCGGCACGGGCGGTGGCTGGTCCGAATCGCCCGCCCAGGCCGCGCCAAGCTCCAGGGCCAGCGCCCGGGCAGCGGTGTCGCCGGGGCGGGTGAAGGCGTGGACTTCGCGGCCCTGGTGGTGTGCGACCTGGGCGATCAGGTGCGCGGCGGCACCAAAGCCATACAGGCCGATGCGGCGGGCGTCTGCCCCCGCCATGGTGTATGCGCGCCAGCCGATCAGCCCGGCACACAGCAGCGGGGCGGCCTGGGCATCGCCATAGCCCTCCGGAAGCGCGAAGACATGGCGGGCATCGGCCAGCACCTGATCGGCATAACCACCCTCGCGCTGCCAGCCGGTGAATTCCGCCTGCGGGCAGAGATTTTCCCGCCCGGCCTGGCAGTACGCACAGCGGCCGCAGGTCCAGCCCACCCACGGCACGCCGACACGCTGTCCCACCGCCAGCCCGGTGACACCCGGCCCCAGTGCGCCGATGCGTCCCACGATCTCGTGGCCGGGAACCACCGCGTGACCAGGCCAGGGCAATTCACCGTCCACGATGTGCAGATCGGTGCGGCACACGCCGCAAGCACTCATCCGGATGCGCACCTGACCCGCCGCGGGCAGCGGCAGCTGCTGTCGCCAGATCTCCCGCAGCGGCTGGCCCGGCGCCGTCAGCACCATGGCCCGCCATGGAGTCCGGTCGCTGTGCCTGGTGGGCATCACCCGCAGCCGGGCCGATGTTCGACATCGGCCTCGGCGTTCAGCCAGTCCTCCAGCGCATGGCCATCGACCCTGCCGCGGGACTCGTAGCGCGCGTACGCTGCCTCGCGCACCAGCTGCTCGCGGTCGATTCCGTCCGCCTGCACCCGGTCCGGGTCGTCGGACACCGGCACCGCGCGCCCATTGGCGTTCTCGACGTCTTCCGGTTCGACGAAGTCCTGCGTGCCAAGCAGCGTCACCGGTGGCGCGAACCTGCCGGGGCGAGCGTCGGTGGACAGTTTCCTCATGGATCGCTCCTGCGCTGGGGGTGGGCGGCTGCTGGCGGTACCTGCCGGTTGCCGGCTATTGGGGGCTGATGAGCCCGACGAACCGGCCTGCCGCGCTGTCGGCCGCCTTGACCAGCGCCCGGGCCGTCGCCCGACGGGCCGTGTCGGCGCGCCGCTCGCGCGACTGCCGACCGCGGGTCACCCGCTGCAGTTCGTGCAAGGCCGACAGGTCGACAAGTTCGATGTCGCGGTTCGACACGCTGATGTAGCCGTCGTGGTCCAGGGCCGTCAGGACCCGGCTGACCGTCTCGTGGGCCACCCCGAGGTGGCTGGCGATGTCGCGCCGCGTCATGCACATGCGGAGCCGGCGCCCGGAATGCCCCAGCGCCGACTGGCGCCGCGCGAACTGCAGCAGGAAGCGCGCGACGCGCACCTCGGAACTGGGGGCCGCCATCAGGTACTGGGTATCGCCGCAGCGGGAGACTTCGGCCCCGGCGGCATGGTGCAGGAGCGACTCCAGCGCCGGCACCTCCCGGCCCATCGCGAGCAGGTCGCGGATGGGCAGCGTGACGACGGAGGCATCCTCAAGGGCCACGGCCCCCGAGCGGTGCTGCGTCTGGCCCAGCCCGTCCAGCCCGATGATGTCGCCATGGATCGCGAACGAGAGCACCTGTTCATAGCCGTCCATGTCGGTCTGGACGCACTTGAAACTGCCGCTGCTGACGAGGTGCAGTTTCTCGAAGGGCTGTCCCTCGACCACCAGCGAGCGCCCCGCATGCACCTGCCGCATCTGGAACTCGATCAGGTCCGTGGCGCGACTGACCTGATCGGGCCGGCCGAACCACCGCAGCACATCCGAAGCCGTGCACCGGGTGCCGGTGCGCGTGTGGAGACCAAGGGTGGGCGTGAGCGATGCGGGACAAGTCATGTAAGTCCTCCGTAGGAATTGAGGGAACTGCTGGTTCAGCCCTGTGGATCCATCATGGCGCTGGAGGGGGTGGCGAACAATCGGCGGAACGGCCTGCCTGCTGTCGGAAATCGGTTCACGGTGCAGGATGAATACGGCAGGAGGTATCGGAATTTTCCGATCAGGCGTCTGCGGTCTGCGCGGAGGCGGTCCTGTCCGGCGGCAGGCCCTGCGGCCCGTGTCCGCTACGCGCGTGGACAGGCCGGCATGACGTAGGTGCGCGGACCCGCACACCGCCGGTAGAGCCGATGCTCGTCGTCCAGCGGCTCGAACCGGTGGGGCTGGCTGTCCACGGTCTCCGACGTGCCCAGCAGCAGCACGCCGCCGGGACGCAGGCTGTAGTGGAACAGCGGCACGATCCGCTGCTGCAGCGGCGCCGAGAAGTGCATCAGCAGGTTGCGGCAGCTCAGCAGATCCAGCCGGGAGAAGGGGGGGTCCGCGGTCAGGTCGTGCAGCGCGAACACGATGGAGTCGCGCAGGGGTGCCGCGATCCGGTAACCCCCGTCCTGCGGCACGAAATGGCGCGCCAGCCGCTCGGCCGACAGCGCGTCGGCGACCGAGGCCGGGAAGGTCCCGCTGCGCGCCCGTTCGATGGCGTCCTGACTCAGGTCGGTCGCAAAGATCTGCAGCCTGCAGCGTGTGCGGTCGGGCGTCGCATCGACCGCCTCGCGAAAGGCCATCGCCAGGCTGTAGGCTTCCTCCCCGGTGGAGCAGCCGGCGACCCAGGCCCGCAGCACGTCTGCGTCGGCATGGTCGGCCAGCAACCCGGGCAGCACGGTGTCGCGCAGGGCCTGCCAGACGGAGGTGTCGCGGAAAAAGGTGGTCACCCCGATCAGCAGCTCCTTCGACAGCAGGGCCGCCTCCTGGCTGCTGTGGTGCAGCAGGCGGGCATAGTCTTGCAGCGTGGCCATGCGGTGGATGTGCATGCGCCGTTCGAGGCGGCGCAGCAGCGTGCGCTGCTTGTAGAGCCGGAAGTCGGGCTGGCCGTGTGCACGCAGCAGCTCCAGCACCGCATGGAGGCCGACGGGCACCGCCATCCCTGGTGCCTGTGGCCCGGCAATCATGTCAGATCGCCCGGTTGTGTCCCCGGACTCCAGTCGTCGGGCGCTTCGGCATCGGCCGGCAGCAGGCCGTGCTGGATGGCATAGCGCACCAGCGCGGCGGTGCTGGGGGCCTGCAGCTTCTCCATGATGCGGGTCTTGTGCGTGCTGACGGTCTTGACCGACAGGTGCAGCGCTTCGGCGATGTCGCTGGCCCGATCGCCGGCCACGATGCGGCGCAGGACCTCCATTTCGCGCTCCGACAGCCGTGCGTGGCGCGCCACGTCCACACTGCCGTTGAGCTGCTGCACCACCCGCTCGGCCAGACTGGTGGTGACGTAGGTGCCACCATTGGCCACCTTGCGCGCGGCCATCACCAGTTCTTCGGCCGCGCTGTCCTTGGTGACGTAGCCATTGGCGCCGGCCTTGAAGGCGCGCAGGGCATATTCCTCTTCGGCATGCATGCTCAGCACCAGGATCGGCAGCCGCGTCGATTCGGCCCGGATGCGGCGGATCAGCTCCAGCCCGCTCATGCCCGGCATCGACAGATCGACGATGACCAGACCGCAATCCTGGTGCCGCAGGTTGTCCATGGCCCGGAACCCGGAGTTCTCCTCGGTGATGCTCCAGCCCTCGTGGGTGGATTCGAGGATGCGCTTCAGGCCTTCACGCACGATGGTGTGGTCGTCCACGAGCAGGACCCGCAGCCCCGGTTCATGCCGTGCCGCAGTCATGGCCTGTCCTTCTTCTGGCTGCCGATCCGCCGCAGCGGCAGGTGCACGGTGATGCGTGCACCACCGCCCGGCGGGTTGTCCAGATCGAGCCGGCCGCCCAGCATGATGGCCCGCTCGCGCAGGCCCAGCAGGCCGTAGCGGCCCTCCTGGCGCATCGACCGGTCGGGGAAGCCCAGGCCGTTGTCCTGCACCGTCAGGACCAGTTCGTCCGCGCTCTGGCGCAACGCGATGCGGACATCGGTGGCATTGGCGTGGCGCGCCACGTTGGTCAGGGCCTCCTGCACCATGCGGTAGAGGGCGATGTCGGCGCCCGGCCCCAGCGGGGGGTCGTCGGTGCCGAGCTGCACCGTCACCTCCATGTCCATGCGCCGGGCAGCGTCGCGGGCCAGCCATTCGATCGCGGCATTCAGCCCCAGGTCGTCGAGCATCAGCGGGCGCAGGTCGGCCGCAATCCGGCGCAGTGCCGCCACGGTGCTGTCCACCATCTCCAGCATGCCGGTGATGCGTCCGTCCCCCGCGTGCCCGGGCACTTCGGCACGCAGGCTGGACAGCTCCATCTTCATGGCCGTCAGGTGCTGGCCCAGCTCGTCGTGCAGTTCGCGGGCGATGCGGCGTCGTTCTTCCTCGCGGGCCTCGACCACGCTGGCGGCCAGCCGGCGCAACTCGATGCGGTGCAGCGACTGTTCCCGGGCCTGGCGCTGGCTTTCCGTGACATCGATGATGACCATCTGCCGTACCGTCTGTCCATGGTCCGGAAGCGCCGATGTCGCGATGCCCACCTCGCGGGTCTGGCCGTCGTCGCGCAGCAAGGTGCCGCTGACGATGGCTGGCTCGATGTCGCTGGGTGCCTGGGCCGCGTGCAGATGGCTCCGAAGCGGCACAGGCCCTCTGGTGTGCAGCAGGGTGTGGATCGATCGGCCGATGAGAGAGGCCCGATCCTTGGCCCCGAACAGTCGAACTGCCGCGCAGTTGACGTACACCACCCGTTCCGCATCGACGATCCAGATGGCCACCGGCATCAGGTCGAGCACGGTGCGCACCCGCTCGCTCAGCTGCGTCACCTCGCTGCGCAGGCCGTCCTTGGCACTCAGATCGCACATCATGGCCATGTAGCAGGAGCGGCTCTGTCCGTCGAGCATCAGCTCCAGCCGGGATACCGACACCTCGATCGGAAAGGTCCGCCCGTCGGCGCGCAGGCCTTGCAGGGATTCGCCATGCAATGGCGCGCGCTCGGATGGCTGCCCCGCGGCGAAGTGCTGCACATGCTGGTCATGCACCGCCCGAACGCCATCGGGGATCAGGTGGGACAGCGGCCGGCCCAGCAGGTCCTGCTTGGCGTGTCCGAACATCCGCGCGGCTGCGGCATTGAGGGCAAGGATGTGCTGCTGCGCATCCACCAGCACGACCGCATCACGCGATGCGCCAGCGACCAGGCCCACGGGCAGGTCGAAGAATCCGGTTGATGATGCAAAGGCTGGCAGGGCAGTCATGGCAAGGCAGTCGCAGTGTCCAAACACTATCAAGACAAGCAAAAGAACCAACTCGAATTGCCGGTTTTCTTGCGTCGCATCAACTTCAGGCTGGTACCCATGAGTCCACCCAGGATTTGTGCCTCCCGGATGAATCCTGCGTGGCCAGGAGATCGGGCACCAGCAGGGTACTACCAAGGAAATGGTATCATTGCCCATGACATTGAGAATTTAATTCTTTTAAATCAACAGGTTAGATAATCATTCATCTGAAAATCCGAGATGCGCCTGAATTCGATCAAGCTCTCGGGCTTCAAATCCTTCGCCGATCCGACCCATTTCCAGCTGCCCGGGCAGCTCGTCGGCGTCGTCGGCCCCAACGGCTGCGGCAAGTCCAACATCATGGACGCGGTGCGCTGGGTGCTGGGCGAGTCGAAGGCCAGCGAGCTGCGCGGCGAGTCGATGCAGGACGTGATCTTCAACGGCTCCGGCAACCGCAAGCCCGCCAGCCGCTCCAGCGTCGAACTCGCCTTCAGCAACGACGCGGGCCGCGCGGGCGGCTCGTGGAACCAGTACGCCGAGATCGCCGTCAAGCGCGTGCTGACCCGCGACGGCACCAGCACCTACTACATCAACAACCAGCCGGTGCGCCGCCGCGACGTGCAGGACGTGTTCCTCGGCACCGGCCTGGGCCCGCGTGCCTACGCCATCATCGGCCAGGGCACGATCAGCAAGATCATCGAGTCGCGCCCCGAAGAGCTGCGGCTGTTCCTGGAGGAAGCGGCCGGCGTGTCCAAGTACAAGGAACGCCGCCGCGAGACCGAACACCGCCTCAAGGACACGCGCGAGAACCTGACCCGCGTGGACGACATCCTGCGCGAGCTGACGACCAACCTCGACAAGCTCGAAGCCCAGGCCGAGGTCGCGCTGCGCTACCGCACGCTGCAGGACACGGGCACGCGCAAGCTGCACCAGCTCTGGTTCCTGAAGCACCGCGACGCCACCAGCGAGCGCGAGCGCGTCCGGCTGGCCGAGCTGGCGGCGACGAACGCGCTGGAGTCGCGCATCGCCGAGCTGCGCCAGACCGAGGCCGAGCAGGAGTCGCTGCGCCAGTCGCACTACGACGCCAGCGACGCGCTGCACGCCGCGCAAGGCGCGCTGGCGGAGACGTCGATGCAGGTCAGCCGGCTGGAGGAGCGCATCCGCCACGTCGTCGATGCGCGCCAGCGCGGGTTGCTGCGCCAGGCCGAACTCGGCGCGCAGACGCAGCAATGGACGCTGCGCCGTGAACACGCCGAGGCCGAGCTGGAGACGCTGGCCGAGCAGCTCGCCGAGGCGGAAGAGCAGGGCGAGATCCTGGCCGCGCAGGTGGAAGAGCGTTCGATGGCGCTGCCCGCCGTCGAGGACACGCTGCGCCAGGCCAGTCAGCGCGCCGCCACCCAGCGCACCCGCGCCAGCGAGGTGCAGCAGCAGATCCAGCTGCTCGCCGCGCAGTCGCGCCACCTGGACGAGCGCAGGCACGAGCTGCAGGGCCGCCGCGAGCGCCTGTCCGCCGAGCGCCGCCAGCTCGGCACGCCCGACGACCACCGCCTCGACGACCTGCGCGCCCAGTTGACGCGGGCGCAGGAGGTGCAGGAACTCGCCGATGCGCGCCTGCACGAACTCTCCGAGCTGCTGCCGACGCTCGACGCGCAGCGGCGCGGCCAGCAGAGTGCCGCGAACAGTGAATCCGCCCGCCAGTCGGCGCTGACGGCGCGGCTTGATGCGCTGCGGGCATTGCAGGAGAAGGTGCAGACCGAAGGCAAGCTGCGGCCCTGGCTGGCGCGGCACGGGCTGGACGGGCTGCAAGGGCTGTGGCGCCGTCTTCACATCGAACCAGGGTGGGAAACCGCGCTCGAAGCGGCCCTGCGCGAGCGGCTGCAGGCGCTCGAAGTCGGGCGCATCGAGACGTTGCGCGGCTTCGATCTGGATCCGCCGCCGGCCAAGCTCGCCTTCTATTCCCCGCCGAGCAGCGCGATCGCCCGTGACCAGGGTCTGCACCGCACGCTGCCGCGGCTGACCGACCTGCTGCGCGTGAGCGATCCGGGGCTGGTGGCGCTGCTCGGCGACTGGCTCGAAGGCGTCTACACGGCGGCGAACCTCGAGGAGGCGCTGGCGCTGCGCAGCCGGCTGACGCACGGCGAGCTGATCCTGACGCCGGCCGGCCACGCGGTGAGCGCTTGCGCGGTGAGCTTCCATGCGCCGGATTCGGAGCAGGCCGGGCTGCTGGCGCGCGCACAGGACATCGAGAACCTCGACACCCAGGTCCGCGCGCAGGTGCTGATGGCCGACGAGGCCCGCAGCGCACTGGTCCGCGCCGAGGCCGCCTACACCGACGCGGCGCAGCGGCTGGCCGGCGCCCGGCGCGATGCCGCTGACAGCCAGACGCGGGCGCACCAGCTGCAGGTCGACGTCCTGCGCCTGACCCAGCAGGCCGAGCAGGTGACGCGCCGCCGCGACCAGCTGGACACCGAACTTGCCGAGGTCGATGCCCAACTAGAAGAACTCGAAGAGCGCCGCATGACCGGCGAGGCGCGTTTCGAGGAACTCGACCTGCAGCTCGCCACCGAGCAGGAACGCCACGCCGAGCTGGAAGACGCCGTGATCGGCGCCGAGCGGCGGCTGGCGGATGCACGCGAGCAGCTGCGCGGCCTGGAGCGCACGGCGCAGGAGTCGCAGTTCGCCGCCCGCGCGCTGCTGGCCCGGCGCGGCGAGCTGCAGCGCGGGCTCGAAACCGCGGCGCAGCAGCTCACCGTCAACGCGCGCGCGCTGGAGCAGCTCGTCGCCGAACTCGCCGGGCTGGACGACGCCGCGGCCGAAGGCGGGCTGCAGGAGGCGCTGGCGCTGCGGGTCGAGCGGGAGCAGGCGCTGTCGTCCGCCCGCCAGCTGTGGGATGAACTCACGCAGCAGATGCGCCGCGCCGACGAGCAGCGCGCTTCTCACGAGCGCAGCCTGCAGCCCCTGCGCGACGAGATCACCAAGCTCCAGCTCGAAGCACAGGCTGCGCAGCTCGGCGGCGCGCAGTTCCTGGAGCAGTTGCAGGCCGCCGCGGTGGACCTGGACGCACTGGCCACCGGCATCGCGCTGGACGGCGTGCGCCTGCACGGGCTGCAGGGCGAGATCGACCGCCTCCAGCGCGAGATCAACGCGCTGGGCGCCGTGAACCTGGCCGCGCTGGACGAGCTGGGTGCGGCCCGCGAGCGGCGGCAGTTTCTCGATGCGCAGGTGGCCGACCTCACCGAGGCGATGCAGACGCTGGAAGCCGCGATCCACAAGATCGATCTGGAAACCCGCGAGCTGCTGAAGGCCACCTTCGACCAGGTCAACGATGGTTTCGGGCGCATGTTCCCGAGCCTGTTCGGCGGCGGACAGGCCCGGCTGGTGATGACGGGCGACGAGATCCTGGACGCCGGCGTGCAGGTCATGGCGCAGCCGCCCGGCAAGAAGAATTCGACCATCCACCTGCTTTCTGGCGGCGAGAAGGCGCTCACCGCGATCGCGCTGGTGTTCGCGATCTTCCTGCTCAACCCGGCACCGTTCTGTCTGCTGGACGAGGTGGATGCCCCACTCGATGATGCCAATACCGAGCGATATGCCCGGCTGGTCCGTCAAATGTCATCCGGCACGCAGTTTCTTTTCATTTCGCACAACAAAATTGCAATGGAGATGGCCGAACAATTGATCGGCGTGACAATGCAGGAACAGGGTGTGTCGCGCATCGTCGCGGTGGACATGGAAGCCGCAGTCTCGCTGGCTCAGCAACCGTGAGGTGGGCGACACACTGTTCAGGCCATGACCAGGAACCCGGGGACCGATGAATTCATTGCAAGTTTGGTTGGCCATCGTCGGCGGGCTGGTGCTCGCCGCTGTCGTCGGGCATGGCGCCTGGCAGACCCGCCGGGCCGGGGGCAAGCCACGCTTGCCCAAGCCTTCCGTGGCAGAGTCCGCAACGCCAGGTGCACCCGAGGCGGCCACCGCAGCCGCTGCAGGACATCCGGTCCACCAGGAACCCAGTTTCGATCCGGACCACGTGCCGACCGAGCCGACGCCGCTGGACGACATGCCGGCGACCGCCCCCGTCGAGGCCATCGAGCAGCGGCTGGTGGATGTGCCCGCGGCGCTGAATGCGCCGGCGCGGCGGCCCGCCCTGGTGCCCCGCATCGACACCCTGATCGATGCCGTTGCCCGGCTGGTTTCCGAGCAGCCGCTGTCTGGCGAGATGGTTCTGGCGCACTGGCCGCCGTCACGCCGTGCCGGTGGCAAGCCCTTCCTGATCGAAGGCTGCAACAGCCAGACCGGGGAATGGGAAACGCCCGTTGCCGGCCACACCTACAGCGAACTGCGCGCGGGTCTGCAGCTGGTCAACCGGCTCGGCGCCGTCAACGAGATCGAGTATTCGGAGTTTGTCCAGATCATCCAGCGCTTTGCCGAGCCGCTGTCGGCCGAGGCCGAGTTCCCGGACATGCTGGATGTCGTGGCCCGGGCGCGTTCGCTCGACCGGGTGGCCGTGCACCATGACGCGCAGCTCGCCATGCGGCTCACCGCGCGCCAGGGCCAGTGGCCGGTGAGCTGGATCCAGCAGCATGCGGCGCGCCATGGCTTCGTCAGCGGTCCGGTGCCGGGCAAGCTCATCCTGCCGGGGCGTGAAGAAGATGCACCGCCGGTGCTGGCGCTGGTGTTCGATGCCCAGGCCGCGCTGGCCGAGGATCCGGACCGGTCCTGGGTGCGCGAGATGTCGCTGGTGTTCGACGTGCCGCAGACGCCGCAGGCCGAGCAGCCCTTCAATGCCTGGTGTGCCTCCGGGCAGGCGCTGGCCATCGCGCTGGATGCCGATGTCAACGATGACGAAGGACGTGCGCTCAATGCCGGGGCGTTCGCGCTGATCCGCGAGGATCTGGACGGCCTGTACGCCAAGCTGACAGAGTTCGAGCTGGCGGCGGGATCGCCCGCCGCGCGGCGCCTGTTCAGCTAGGCGACGGCCGGGTTCACCTGCTGCAGACGCGCGCCTACACTGGCGCGCATGTCGCAAACCGATCTTTTCTCGTCGCTGCCGGACCTCTCTTCCGGTCCCGATTCGCAGGCCCTGCAGGCTTCCCCGGCCGAGCAGGCCGCCGAGCTGCGCCGGCAACTGCACCACCACGCCCACCGCTACTACGTGCTCGATGCGCCGGAAATCCCCGACGCCGAGTACGACCGCCTGTTTCAAGCGCTGCAGGCGATCGAGGCTGCGCATCCGGACTTGCGCACCGCCGATTCACCGACGCAGCGGGTGCTGGGCCAGGTGCTCGATGGTTTCGAGGCCGTGCGCCACGCCGTGCCGATGCTCTCGATCCGCACCGAGACCGACACCGAGGCGACGGGCGCCAGCAGCTTTGATGCCCGCGTGCGGCGCGAACTGGCGCTGGGCGAAGACGCGCCGCCGCTGCGCTATGCCTGCGAGCTGAAGTTCGACGGGCTGGCGATCAACCTGCGCTACGTGGACGGCGTGCTGGTGCAGGCCGCCACCCGCGGCGACGGCGAGACGGGCGAGGACGTCACCCAGAACATCCGCACCATTGGCCAGATTCCGCTGCGCCTGCGCGATGTGCCGGGTGGCGTTCCAGCCGTGCTGGAGGTGCGGGGCGAGGTCTTCATGCGCCGCGACGATTTCGACCGGCTCAACCAACGCCAGCGCGAGCGCATCGCCCGCGGCGACAAAGGCGAGAAGACCTTCGTCAACCCGCGCAACGCCGCTGCCGGCGCCGTGCGGCAGCACGACCCGGCGCTGGCGGCCGAGCGCCCGCTGAGCTTCTTCGCCTACGGGCTGGGCGAGGTGCAGGGCTGGGCGCTGCCGGCCACGCACAGCGCCGTGCTGGAGGCGCTCGACGCCTTCGGCCTGCCGGTGTGCACCGAGCGGGCGGTGGTGGAGGGCGCGGACGGGCTGGCCGCTTTCCACCAGCGCATCGGGGCGCAGCGCGACCAGCTGCCCTTCGACATCGATGGCGTGGTCTACAAGGTGGACGACCTGGCCCTGCAGCGGCAACTTGGCTTCGTCAGCCGCGAGCCGCGCTGGGCGGTGGCGCACAAGTACCCGGCGCAGGAGCAGATGACCACCGTGCGCGAGATCGACATCCAGGTCGGCCGCACCGGCAAGCTCACGCCGGTGGCCAAGCTGGAGCCGGTCTTCGTCGGTGGCACCACGGTCAGCAACGCCACGCTGCACAACGAGGACGAGACGCGCCGCAAGGACGTGCGCACCGGCGACACCGTCATCGTGCGGCGCGCGGGCGACGTGATCCCCGAGGTGGTCGGCGTGGTGCTGGAGCGCCGGCCGGCCGACGCGGGCGAGCCCTTCGACCTGTACAAGCGCCTCGGCGGCCATTGCCCCGTCTGCGGCAGCGACATCGTGCGCGAGGAGGGCGAGGCCGACTGGCGCTGCACGGGTGGCCTGTTCTGCCCGGCGCAGCGCAAGCAGGCGATCCTGCATTACGCCGGCCGGCGCGCGATGGACATCGAGGGGCTGGGCGACAAGGTGGTCGAGCAGCTCGTCGATGCAGGCATCGTGCGCACGCTCCCGGAGCTGTACAGGCTCGGTGTCGCCAAGCTCGCGGCGCTGGACCGCATGGGCGAACGCAGCGCGCAGAACCTGGTCGAAGCGCTGGAGAAGAGCCGCCACACGACGCTGGGGCGCTTTCTCTACGCGCTGGGCATCCGGCACGTCGGCGAGGCCACCGCGAAGGCCCTGGCCCGCCATTTCGGCCATGTGGACCGGCTGATGGACGCCACGGTCGAGCAGCTCACCGCGGTGGCCGATGTGGGCCCCGTGGTGGCGCAGAGCCTGCGCACCTTCTTCGACCAGCCGCACAACCGCGAGGTGGTCGAGCAGCTGCGCGCCTGCGGCCTGACCTGGGACGAGCACGGTGGCGTGCCCGACGCCGGACCGCAGCCGCTGGCCGGACTGACCCTGGTCCTGACCGGAACGCTGCCCACCCTCGGGCGCAACGAAGCCAAGGACCTGATCGAGGCCGCCGGCGGCAAGGTCAGTGGCTCGGTCTCGAAGAAGACGCACTACGTGGTCGCTGGTGCCGAGGCCGGCACCAAGCTGGAAAAGGCACAGGCACTGGGACTGCCGATCCTGGATGAAGCCGGCTTGCTGGCCTTGATCGGAGCGTCTGCTGGGCACGGCGATTCGCCCGACGGGCTTCAATTGATATTAATGAAAATATGCAATTAAGTTCCGCTTGAACAAAGGGTGTGTTTGATTCTGCATCAGTTCCAGAATGTGTTTTGTCGTGTAGCAATAGCTGCTGGACAGCTGGTCAGCCACGACATGGCTGGCTCATCTCTCATATGGCGTGGAATCGATGCTGAACAAGACAACTCGACTTCTGGGGCTGGTGGCCCTGGGCGTGCTGGCAGGGTGCGGTGGAGGAGGTGGTGGTAGCAGTACCAGTGCGGCAACGACGCCGACCGAGTCCGCGGCCTCCGTGATGACCAAGCTGCAGGCCAGCGGCACCGTGCTGTCCCTGGACCGTTCCACGGCAGTGCAGGGTCCCGACGCCAATGGCGACGGTGTGCGCGATGACGTCACGGCGTGGATCGCCACCCAGGGCTACACGGGCGATCTGCCGAAGGCGGCGGCCCAGCTGGCCAAGGCCTACCAGACCGTGCTGACCCTGACGCTGACCGATGACACCGCTGTGCGCGCTGCCCGGCTCGCATCGAGCGATGCCGTGGAGTGCGTCATGCAGAAGTCGACCTCGATCGAGGCCGGCTACAAGGCCGTGGCCGATCTGCGCCGCGTGACCGTCAACACCGATGCCCGCGTCAAGGCCTATCTCGCGTATGTCGAGCTGGTCAATGACACGGTGGCCCGCGCACCCCAAGGAGACGGCTGTGTCTGATCGCCGCCAACCCACGTCCAATCCCCGATCCCTCGTCCGCCCGCTGGCGGGCGCTGCGCTGGGCCTGCTGGCGGCCAGCACGCTGGGCGTCGCGCAGGCAGCCTCGACGATCTGCGAACCCGATGGTGGCTATGTTGTCGCCTACTACAACGGCACCTTCGCGATGCCCGAGGATGCCGACGCCCAGCGCGCCGCGCTGCGCATCGCGCGCCATGGCAAGTACACGGGCGCAGCCGAGACCGCGACGACCCCGTCCGGCAATGCCGAGCCGGTGCGCTACGAAACCTTCTACAGCACCGCCGGTACCGCCAGTGGTGCGACCGAGTCACGCTTCCAGTCGGTGGCGGCGGAATACCGCAAGCTTCTGGACGGTGCGCTGACCCAGAACTGGGAATATTTCTGGGACATGGCGGCGGGCAGCATCGAAAACTGGTCGGTGCTGGCAGCCAAGTCCGGTGACTCCCGATTTCTGGCGATCACCTCCGCCTATCCCGCCACGGTCACCAGCCTGAGGGCCAAGGCGAATACCGATCTCGAGGCTGAATTGAAGGTCAGCACGACGATGGCGGCCCGCCAACTGGCGCGTGCCCAGGCGCTCTACACCGAGCGCCAGAAGCTGCTGATGGTGTCGTTCTCGCAAGGCGCGTTGTTCGCCGACAAAGCATTCGCGAAGCTGGGTTCACCGACAGACAAGACCGTGCTCAAGCAGGAATTGTCGACATTGCCGGCGGTTTCGCTCCAGTCCTCGCTGACAGCTTCAATGGTGGCGCTGACCATTCCTACACCTGCGCAGAACCAGGGTTTCTTCACCGCGACGTTGTCGTGGGCGGTACCCGCTGCTGCGATTGGTCAGAAGCTCAATACCGTCACGGGTCTGATGGAGGACATCCAGAATGACTTTGACCTGCAGGTCATTGAGCCGTCTGGAGACTATGTGCACTTCACCGATACCGGTGACGTCGGCAAGGGCGGCGGCGGTGCGACGCTTGTCGGCACCTCTGGCTTCTTGGATGTGGATAGCCGAACTGTCGGACCGGAGCACTACTACGCATCTTGCGACGAGAGCAAGCTGCGCACCGGCAACTACTGGGTTGCCGTCACCAAGGTGCGCGCATCGATTCCGGCCCAGACCTTCGTGACGCTGCAGATTGCGTTTGCCAAGTCGGGTGAGGTCTATACCAAGACCTGGAATTACAACGACGTCCCTGGTTTCATCCAGAAGGACAAGCTGACCTTCCCCGTCAAGGTGACGGTCAAGCAGTCGACCGATGGCAAGTGGACTGCCGAGATCGTGCCGTACGAGCCTGTGGCTACATATGCGTCCACATTGACGCCCGCCTGATCACGTTCTTGCATGAAAAAAGCCGCAGCAGACGCTGCGGCTTTTTTATGTCCCGTGTCTGTTCAGAGTTCCTGGTCCAGCGCCCGCGCCACCCCCAGCAGCGCCGGTGACACGCTGGCGTCGATGACGAACACCGGCATCTGCGCCAGATAGGCCTGGAAGCGGCCCTTGGCCTCGAAGCGCTGGCGGAAGTCCGAGCGGTCGAAGGCCTCGCCCAGCCGCGGCACGATGCCGCCGCCGATGTAGACCCCGCCCAGCGAGCCCAGCGTCAGCGCCAGATTGCCGGCCACGCTGCCGAGCAGCGCGCAGAAGTGCGCCACGGCCTCGGTGCAGCCGGCGCAGCCGCCCGCCAGCGCGCGCGAGGTCACGTCGGCGGGACTGAGCGCCTCCGGCGTCACGCCATCGAGCGTGCACACCGCGTCGTACAGCGCCACCAGTCCGGCGCCGCTGATGGCCCGCTCCGCCGAGGCATGGCCGTAGCGCCGGGCCAGCAGGGCGATCAGCGCGGCTTCGCGTTCATTCGTCGCTGGCAGCGTGACGTGACCGCCTTCGCCCGCCAGCGCCACCCACTGCGTACCCGCAGGCACCAGTCCCGACACACCCAGCCCGGTCCCCGGTCCGATCAGCGCCATGGCGGCGTTCGGCCGTGCGGCGCCGCCGCCCACCTGGCGCAGCTCGTGCGGCTGCAGCGAGGGCAGCGACAGCGCCAGCGCCGTGAAATCGTTGATCACCACCAGCCGCTGCAGCCCGAGTTCGGCCTGCAGGCCCGAGATCGAGAACTGCCAGTGGTGGTTGGTCATGCGCACCACGTCCGCCGTGATCGGGTTGGCGATGCCCATGCCCATGGATCCCGGCTGGCCCCGCCCGAGGTCGGCCAGGTAGGCGCGCACGGCATCGGCGAGCGTGGCGTGGTCGGCGCAGGGCAGGGTGCGCACGGCGTCGATGGCCGCGCCTTCCTCGGCGATCCAGCCGAAGCGGGCGTTGGTGCCGCCGACGTCGGCCACGAGACGGGGAAAGGGCGAGCGAGTGGTCATGGCAGTCTGCGGATGGAAAAAAAGACGGACAAGGGGCGGCGGGTAGCGGCAGGCGTTGGCCCGTGGAGCACCAGCGCCGACGGCGCGCATCCTAGCGCGCCGTCGGTTTCTAGCCTACATCAATCCGGCGTCGGCCCGGTCAGTCGGCCAGACGCTTCTGGCTCTCGGCGTCGAACAGGTGCACGTCGTGCGTGCCCCAGGCCAGATGCACGCGGTCCCCCACCTGGTAGAGCACCTTGCCCGGCGAGCGCACCACGAGCAGGCCAGCCGCCGTCTTGACGCTGACATAGGTTTCCGGGCCGGTCGGCTCCAGCATGGTGATCTCGCCGGCCACGCCGCTGTCGGCGAAGTTCAGCGCCTCGGGTCGCAGGCCGTAGATGAGCTTCTGGCCGGGCTTCGCGGCGGCCTTCTGCGCCGCGCTGGTCGGCAGCGTCACGCCATGGGCCACGACCCCGTGTGCGCCGGCCTGCGCCTGCACCATGTTCATGGCCGGCGAGCCGATGAACTCGGCGACGAATACCGTGGCCGGGCGGGCGTAGATGTCGTCCGGCGAGCCGAACTGCAGCACCACGCCGTCCTTCATCACCGCGATCCGGTCGCCCAGCGTCATGGCCTCGACCTGGTCGTGGGTCACGTAGACGGTGGTGGTCTTGGTGCGCTGGTGCAGCAGCTTGATCTCGGCGCGCATCTCGACGCGCAGCTTGGCGTCGAGGTTGGACAGCGGCTCGTCGAACAGGAACAGCAGCGGATCACGCGCCAGTGCGCGGCCCATGGCGACCCGCTGGCGCTGACCACCGGAGAGCGCACCCGGCTTGCGCTCCAGCAGGTGCTCGATCTGCAGCATCTTGGCCACGCGGGCCACCGCCTTCTCGCGCTCGGGCTTGGGCACCTTGCGCATCTCCAGACCGAAGGCGATGTTCTCGGCCACGTTCATGTTCGGGTAGAGCGCGTAGCTCTGGAACACCATGGCGATGTCGCGGTTCTTCGGCAGCTCGTGCGTCACGTCGCGGTCGCCGATGTGGATCGTGCCGGAGGTCGGCGAGTCGAGGCCGGCGATCATCGACAGCAGCGTGGACTTGCCGCAGCCGGACGGCCCGACCAGGATCAGGAACTCGCCCTTGTCGATCTCGAGGTCGATGCCCTTGAGGATGTGCGTCTCGCCGTAGCTCTTGCGGACGTTGCGGATGGAAAGTGCGCCCATGATGAATAGATCCTCTTAACCCTTGACGGCGCCGGCGGTCAGGCCACGCACGAAATACTTGCCAGCGACGACGTAGACGAACAGCGTCGGCAGCGCGGCGATCATCGCGGCGGCCATGTCGACGTTGTATTCCTTGACCGAGCTGGAGGTGTTGGCCAGGTTGTTCAGGCCCACCGTGATCGGCTTGGAGTCCGCGCCGGAGAAGACGACCCCGAACAGGAAGTCGTTCCAGATGTTGGTGAACTGCCAGATCACCGTCACGACCAGGATGGGCGTGGACAGCGGCAGCACGATGCGCCAGAAGATGCGGAAGAAGCCCGCGCCGTCCAGCATCGCCGCCTTGACCAGCTCGTCCGGCAGGCCCAGGTAGTAGTTGCGGAAGAACAGCGTGGTCGACGCCAGACCCATCAGCACGTGGACGCAGACCAGCCCCCACACGGAGTCCGACAGCCCGATCCAGCCCAGCACCTGCGACATCGGCAGCAGCACGACCTGCAGCGGCATGAACACGCCGAACAGCATCAGCGAGAAGAACAGCTCGCTGCCCTTGAAGCGCCACTTCGTCAGCACGTAGCCGTTGAGTGCTCCGAGCGTGGTCGAGATGAGCACGGCCGGGATGATCATCGTCATCGAGTTCCAGAAGTAGGGCTGCAGGCCGCCGCAGTCGGTGCCGGTGCAGGCGGTGGACCACGCCTTGCCCCAGGCGGCGAAGTTCAGCCCCGCCGGCAGCGACAGCAGGCTGCCGCCGCGGATCTCGCTCATGTCCTTGAGCGAGGTGGCCAGCATCACGTAGAACGGCAGCAGGAAGAAGGCCGCGAACAGCGCGAGCAGCGACCAGATGATGAGACGGTGAACGTTTTTCATGGTGAGTCCTCGTGTCCCGTTCGCCTCAGCGGCGTTGCGAGCGCAATTCGCTGTAGAGGTAGGGCACGACGATCGCCGCCACGGTCGCCAGCATCACGGTGGCGGATGCGGCGCCCAGGCCGATCTGGCCGCGCGTGAAGGCGTGGGTGTACATGAAGGTCGCCGGCACGTCGGTCGCGAAGCCCGGACCGCCCGCGGTCAGCGCCATCACGAGGTCGAAGCTCTTGATCGCGATGTGCGCCAGCACCATCAGCGTCGAGAAGAACACCGGCCGCATGCTGGGGATGATGATGCGCCAGTAGACCTGTGGGAGTGTGGCGCCGTCGATCTGGGCGGCCTTGATGATGGAGTCGTCGATGCCGCGCAGGCCGGCCAGGAACAGCGCCATCACGAAGCCCGCGCTCTGCCAGACGCCTGCGATGACGACGGTGTAGATCGCGTAATCGGGGTTCACCAGCCAGTCGAAGGTGAAGTTCTCGAAGCCCCACTGGTGCATCAGGTGCTCAAGTCCCAGGCCGGGGTTCAGGATCCACTTCCAGGCCGTGCCGGTGACGATGAAGCTCAGCGCCATCGGGTACAGGTACACCGTGCGCAGCACGCCTTCGACGCGGATCTTCTGGTCCAGCAGGATGGCCAGCAGCAGCCCGACCGCCATCGAGAACCCGATGAACAGCGTCGAGAAGATGGCCAGGTTTTTCAGCGCGACCATCCAGCGTTCGTTCGCGAACAGCGTCGCGTACTGCTGGAAGCCGACAAATTCGTAGTTGGGCAGCAGTCGCGAAGCGGATACCGACAGGTAGCCGTTCCAGGCGATCAGGCCGTAGATGAAGAGAAACGAGAGGATGAAACTGGGCGCCAGAACGATCCGGGGCAGCCAGTGGTCCAGGCGCGCAGCAGCGCTGGGGGAGGCCATGTCGTGAGTCCCGCGTGTGAAAACAAAGCCACCGGGTTGAAAGCCGGTGGCTCGGGGTGCCGCGGCAGCGAGTGCCGGGCGCGTGCTTACTTGGTCTGGGCGGCCGTGGCGATCTTGGCCATGGCTTCAGCGGCGGTCATCTTGTCGCTGTTCCAGTACTGGCTGACGGCGTCCTGGATCGCGCCGGCGGCAGCCGACGGAACGGCCATGCCATGGGCGACGGACGGCACCAGTGCGCCGGACTTGGCGGTGTCCACGAAGTCCTTGGACGACAGCTTGGCGCAGTCGTCGAACTTGGCCAGGTCCATGTTCAGGCGAACCGGGATCGAGCCCTTGTTCAGGTTGAACACTTCCTGGAAGTCGGTCGACATGATCGCGGCGGCCAGGTCCTTCTGGGCCTTGACGTTGGCTTCGTTCTTCAGCTTGAACATCGCGAACGAGTCCACGTTGAAGGTGAAGGCCTTGGCCGTGCCGGGGGCGGCAGCGCAGACGAAGTCCTTGCCCGGCGCCTTGCCCGCGGCGATGAACTCGCCCTTGGCCCAGTCGCCCATCAGCTGCATGCCGGCTTCGCCCTTGATGACCATCGCGGTCGCCAGGTTCCAGTCACGGCCCGGGGCGTTCTTGTCGGTGTAGCCGTGGACCTTCTTGAAGGTGGTCAGCACCTTTTCCATGGTCGGGCTCTTCAGCGAGCCCTGGTCGAGCTGCACCAGGGCCTTCTTGTAGAACTCGGTGCCACCCACGCCCAGCGCGACGCTCTCGAACGTGGTGAAGTCCTGCCAGTTCTGGCCACCGTGGGCGATCGGGATGATGCCGGCGGCCTTGAGCTTGTCGGCGGCGACGAAGAACTCGTCCCAGCTGGTCGGCACCTTGGCGCCGGCCTTCTTGAAGGCTTCCGGGTTGGCCCACAGCCAGTTCACGCGGTGCACGTTGACCGGCGCGGCGATGTAGTTGCCCTTGTACTTCATGACGTTGGCGACCACCGGGGGCAGCACGCTGTCCCACTTCTCGGTCTTGGCCACGTCGTCGATGTTGGCCAGCACGCCCTCGGCGGCCCATTCCTGCAGCGACGGGCCCTTGATCTGGGCCGCGGCCGGGGCATTGCCCGACACGACGCGCGACTTCAGCACCGTCATGGCCGAGTCACCACCACCACCCGCGACCGCGAAGTCCTTCCAGGTGTGGCCCTTGCCTTGCAGCGTGGCCTTCAGTGCGGAGGCCGCCTTGGCTTCGCCGCCCGAGGTCCACCAGTGCAGCACTTCGACCTCGCCCGCCTGGGACAGGCCGGCGACCGTCAGGCCGGCTGCAACGGCCAGCAGGGTGCGCGCGTGGCGGCGGGTCATCTCCATCTTTTTCATATGCACTCCGGATTCAATCAGTGGTGTGGGTGTGAACGGACCCGAAGATTAATAAAGTTTTAAATAATTAACAGTAGGTGAAATCCCTGAAGCCGGATCGCGCCACCGTCCCGTTCCTGCACACAGCCTGTGCCGGTCCTGGTGCACGTTCTTCTAGCTGACTGGCAGCCGGATCTCCACCCGCAGTCCCTGCGGTTGCAGGCAGGCCACGCGCACCCGCCCCCGGTGCCGCTCGACGATCTCCTTCACGATGGCCAGGCCGAGGCCGCAGCCGCGGCCCTCGTTCGTGCCGCGAAAGAAGCGGTCGAAGACCTGCGCGTGCAGGTGCCGGGGCAGGCCGGGGCCGGTGTCGTCGACCTCGACCACCGCCATGCGCGGCGGGTCGCTGCCGATGGCCGGCTCTTCGCGCACCCGCACCGTGATCTCGCTGTTCCGCCCCGCGTAGCGGATGGCGTTGTCGATCACATTGACGATGGCTTCACGGATCAGCAGTGCGTTGCCTTCGACCGCCACCGCCGGTTGCGGTTGGTCATCGCTGTGCCCGTCGTCGTCCAGTCCGAGGTCGATGCCGTCGTTCAGGGCCCGCGGCACCAGCTCGGCCGTGAGGTCCTGCACCAGCCGGCGCAGGTCGAAGCGGCTGCGCCCGAGGGCGGCCAGCGATTCCGGCTCGGCCCGCGCGAGCGTGAGCAGCTGGGTGACGAGGTGGGCACTGCGCGTGGCGCTCTCGCGCACCATCTCCAGCCGGGCGCGCAGCGCGGGGTCGGTGGCCTCCTTCAGTGCCAGTTCGGACTGGCTTTTCAGTCCGGCCAGCGGCGTGCGCAACTGGTGGGCCGCGTCGCTGATGAAGCGCCGCTGCGCGACCACCGACGCATGCACGGCCGCCAGCAGCGTGTTGACCGCGGCGGCGAGGTCGCGGACTTCCTCGGGCGCCGAGTGCAGCTCGATCGGTGCGAGGTCGTCCGGTCCGCGGCCACTGACCGCTTCCCGCAGCCGTGCCAGCGGCGCGAGCCCCGTACGGACACCGGCCCAGACCAGTCCGGACATGGCCAGCACCAGCACCGACAGCGGCAGCACCGTGTCGATGAGGATGTCGCGTGCCAGCGCCTCCCGGCTGACCCGGCTCTTGGCGACCTGGACCATCATCTGGCGCTGCTGGTGCGGATCGCCGTAGTCCAGCAGGATGGCGGCCACGCGCACCTGCACCATGCCGGCCGGCGATTCGACCTGGCCGTCGTAGAAGGTGGGTTGGTCCGGACGCAGTGCGTCTGCATCGCTTGGCGGCGGCAGCTTGTGATTGCCCAGGATGAATTCGCCGGGCGGGCTGCTGACCATGTAGTAGATGCGGTCGTCCGGGTCGGCCTCGATGATGTCCTTGGCGGCACGCGGAAAATCGATGAACAGGCCGCTGTCGATCGGCTTGACCTGCCGTGCCAGCGCGCGCGAGGACAGGTAGAGCCCGTGGTCGTTGGCGCGGTCGGCGTAGCGCACGGCGACGTTGTAGGTCACGGCCGCAGCCGCCAGCCAGAGCACGAGTTGTGGCAGCAGCAGCCAGGCCAGCAGGTGGCGGCGCAGCGAGCGGCTGCCGGGGGAGACCACCGGCAGCCGGTGGAGCAGGGGTTGGAGCAGGTTCAGCATGGCCGCGCAGTGTCGCCGCGATGCCGGCGCTTGCGGCTGCCCGGCCCGGCTTCAGTCCTGGGTTTCGAGCAGATAGCCCAGTCCGCGCACGGTGCGGATGCCCACCCCCGAGCCTTCGAGCTTGCGGCGCAGGCGGTGGATGTAGACCTCCAGCGAGCTGGGGCCGCCGCTCTCGGAGACGTCGGTGGACCAGGCCTGCGCGATCTGCTCCTTGGTGATGACCTTGCGGCGCTGGCTCAGGAGCAGGTCCAGCAGCAGCCACTCGCGTGGCGAGAGGTCCACGGGCTGGCCGGCGATGGTCGCCCGTCGGGTGTCGCGGTCGAACTGGAGCTGGCCGACCATCAGCGCATCGGCCGGTTCAGCGGGCGTACCCGCCGGTGGTGGAGGCTGGCTGCGGCGCAGCACGGCGCGGATGCGGGCTTCGAGTTCGGGGAAGTCGAACGGTTTGGTCAGGTAGTCGTCCGCCCCGGCGTTCAGGCCGGCGACACGGTTGTCCAGACCGTCCAGCGCCGTGAGGATGAGCAGCGGCATGGCGGGCTTGGCAACCCGGACCCGCTGCACCACCGTCAGTCCGTCGATCAGCGGCAGCCCGATGTCGATGATGCCGACGTCGAAGGCCTGCCGCGTCAGCAGGTACTCCGCCACGGCACCGTTGTCGGCGACCTCCACGTCGAAGCCCGCCGCACGCAGGTTGGCCCCCAGCGCGTCAGCGAGGATGGCGTCGTCTTCGGCGAGCAGTGCGCGCATGGTGTGGAGTGGTCCGGAGTGGTTCAGGCGTCGGCCGAGCCGACCATGACGTGGCTGAAGCCGCCGTCGACGTAGGTGATCTCCGACGTCATGCCGGCAGCCAGATCCGACAGCAGGAAGGCGGCGACATTGCCCACGTCGTCGATGGTCACCAGGCGGCGCAGCGGGGCGTTCTGCGTGAAGATGTTCATCAGCTTGCCGAAGTCCTTGATGCCGCTGGCGGCCAGCGTCTTGATCGGACCGGCCGAGATGCCATTGACGCGGATGCCCTGGGGGCCGAGGTTGGCCGCCAGATAGCGCACGCTGGCTTCGAGCGAGGCCTTCGCCAGACCCATGGTGTTGTAGTGCGGGACAGCCCGTGCTGCGCCCAGGTAGCTCAGCGTCAGCAGCGCGCTGCGTTCGCGCAGGTGGGGCAGCGCGGCCTTGGCCATGGCCGGGAAGCTGTAGGCGGAAATGTCGTGCGCGATGCGGAAGGCCTCGCGGCTCAGGCCATCGAGGAACTCGCCGGCGATGCATTCGCGCGGTGCGAAGCCGATCGAATGCACGAAGCCGTCGAAGCCTTCCGGCCAGGCCTGGCCGAGGTCGTCGAACATCTTCTGGATCTGTTCGTCGCTGCCGACATCGCAGTCATGGATCAGCGAGGAGCCGAATTCCTGGGCGAATTCGGTGATGCGGTCCTTGAAGCGTTCGCCGACGTAGCTGAACGCCAGTTCGGCGCCTTCGCGGTGGCATGCCTTCGCGATGCCATAGGCGATCGAGCGATTCGACAACAGGCCGGTGATCAAAAGGCGCTTGCCTGCGAGAAAACCCATGGACTCTCCGAGATGCGGGTCGGGTGAGGATCAGTGATCTAAACAACGGATTCTCGCACGCACCGGAGCGGGTGGTGTGCGGTGGTTGCCCGCGGGGCCTGTGTCGGGTATCATCGCGCTTTCGCTAAAACGCTGAATGGGCGGAGGAATCCAGCCCATTTTTTTTGCTTGAACCGCCGCAAGGCACCGGAAGGAGCGCGGCAGCCGGCTGGCGTGACGACGTGGGCACCTCGATGGGGTGTTTGACGTGGTTGCGCGGCTAAGAGGCTGCCGTTTGTACTGCATTGATGAACTGGCAGCAGGCTGTCGAACGTACCGTGACCGGATTGGGCTACGACCTCGTGGATTGCGAGCGTGGCCTTCGCGGGTTGCTGTGCGTCTATATCGACCGGATGCCCGGCGTCGTCTATCCGACCGGGCCGGGTGAATTCATTACCGTGGAAGATTGCGAGCAGGTGACCCGCCAGCTCCAGCGTGTGCTGGAGGTGGAGGGTTGCGACTACGAGCGGCTCGAAGTGTCTTCCCCGGGTCTGGACCGGCCGCTCAAGCGGCTGGACGACTTTGTGCGGTATGCCGGATCGGACATCGATCTGACGCTCAAGGTGGTTTTCCAGGGGCGCAAGAAATACCGCGGCGCCTTGCGCGTGGTGGGCGATGACCCTGCTGCAGGTCTCGAGCTGGTTTTCCAGGAAGGCAAGGAAAGCCATGTGCTCGGGTTTGTGCTCGATGAAGTCCGTGATGCCCGGCTGGTGCCGGTGGTGGATTTCAAGCGGGGCAGCCGGCGAGATGCGGCTGCGGGCGGGGCGACACAGGAATCCGGAGGTCACGAAGAATGAACCGCGAACTGTTGATGCTGGTGGATGCGATCTCGCGTGAGAAGAACGTGGATCGTGAAGTCGTGTTTGGTGCCGTCGAGCTGGCACTGGCATCGGCCACCAAGAAACTCTATGAGGGCGAAGTCGACATCCGTGTCGCGATCGATCGCGAATCGGGTGCCTACGAGACCTTCCGCCGCTGGCACGTCGTGCCGGACGAGGCCGGTCTGCAGCAGGCCGAGGCCGAGATCCTGCACTTCGAGGCCAAGGAACAGATCGACGACATCGACGTGGGCGACTACCTCGAGGAGTCGGTCGAGTCCGTGCCGATCGGGCGCATCGGCGCGCAGGCGGCCAAGCAGGTCATCCTGCAGAAGATCCGTGATGCCGAGCGCGAGCAGCTGCTGAACGACTTCCTGTCGCGTGGCGACAAGATCTTCACCGGCACGGTCAAGCGTCTCGACAAGGGTGATCTCATCATCGAGAGCGGCCGTGTCGAAGGGCGCCTGAAGCGCAGCGAGCTGATCCCGAAGGAAAACCTGCGCAGCGGGGACCGTGTCCGCGCCATGATGGTCGAGATCGACCCGACGCTGCGCGGGCCGCAGATCGTGCTGTCGCGCTCGGCGCCGTCCTTCATGATCGAGCTGTTCCGCCAGGAAGTGCCCGAGATCGAGCAAGGGCTGCTGGAGATCAAGAGCTGCGCCCGCGACCCGGGCTCGCGCGCCAAGATCGCGGTCGTGTCCTACGACAAGCGCGTCGATCCCATCGGCACCTGTGTCGGCGTGCGCGGCTCGCGCGTCAATGGCGTGACCAACGAACTCGCTGGCGAGCGCGTGGACATCGTGCTGTGGTCGGAAGATCCCGCGCAGTTCGTGATCGGTGCGCTGGCGCCGGCGAACGTCCAGTCCATCGTGGTGGACGAAGAAAAACACGCCATGGACGTGGTGGTGGACGAGGAAAACCTCGCCATCGCCATCGGCCGTGGCGGCCAGAACGTGCGGCTCGCTTCCGAGCTGACCGGCTGGCGCATCAACATCATGACCGCCGAGGAATCGGTGGCCAAGCAGGCTCAGGAGAGCGACGGCATCCGCAAGCTCTTCGTCGACAGGCTCGACGTGGATGAAGAGGTGGCCGACATCCTGATCGCCGAAGGCTTCACCAGTCTCGAAGAAGTGGCCTATGTGCCGATTCAGGAGATGCTGGAGATCGAATCCTTTGACGAAGAGACGGTGCAGGAATTGCGGACCCGCGCCAAGAACGTGCTGTTGACGATGGAAATCGCCAAGGAAGAGCGCGTCGAGGAAGTCACTCAGGATCTGCGCGACGTGGAGGGGGTCACCCCCGAACTGGTCGCGAAGCTGTCCGAGGGCGGCGTTCACACCCGCGATGATCTGGCTGATCTCGCCGTGGACGAGCTCACCGAGATGACGGGTATCGACGAAGCGGCGGCCAAGGCCCTGATCATGAAGGCCCGTGAACACTGGTTCACCGCCTGAACGCTCACTCTGTCCGATCCGACCGCACACGACGCACGTCCCAAGGAAACAAACACATGGCTGTGACCACCGTTGCCCAGTTCGCTGCCGAGCTCAAGAGCCCGGTATCGACTGTGCTCGAGCAACTTCAACACGCCGGAGTGAGCAAGGGGTCCGACCGGGATCCCTTGACCGAGGCCGACAAGGAACGCCTGCTGGCCTACCTGCGCACCTCGCACGGCACGGTCAGCGGAGATCGCAAGAAGATCACGCTGACCAAGAAGTCCACCAGCGAGATCAAGCAGGCTGATGCCTCGGGCAAGGCCCGCACGATCCAGGTGGAAGTGCGCAAGAAGCGCACCTTCGTCAAGCGTGATGACTTCGTTTCGGGTGCGGCGTCGTCGGATGCGCTGGCCTCTGGTGAGGTGGAAGAAGTCGACGCTCCCGCCGTCGAGGCCGGCGGCATCGATCCCGAAGCCGAGGCGCAGCGCCGCCAGGCCGAGGTGGCTGCCGCCGCCGAGGCGGAGCGTCAGGCACAGGAAGCCCGTGCCCGCCAGGAGGCTGCAGAGCGTGCAGCGGCCGAGGCGGCTGCGGCTGAAGCGGCCCGCGTGGCGGCTGCAGAAGCGGCCCGGGTGGCTGCTGAAGCGGCTGCCCGCGAGGCGGCCGAGCGTGAAGCCGCTGCCCGTGCCCAGGCGGCTGCCGTGGTGAGCGAGGCCGATCTGGCCGCTCAGGCCCAGGCGGCCAAGGACGCCGCGGCGCGTGAGGCCCATGCCCGCAACCGTGCCGAGGCACAGGCCCGTGCAGCGGCTGAAGTCGCAGCGCTGAATGCCGCTGCGGATTCCCGTCGCCGGAGCCATGGCCCGGCGGGTGCCCGCCGTGGTGCGCCGGCGCCTGTGGCGGCGCCTGCCGCTGCTGCGGTCGAGCCGGCGCCCGCGCCTGCTCCGGTGGTGTCGGCGCCCGTGGTGGTCGACGCTGCGCCGGTCGCTGCGCCCGTGGTCGCCGACAAGGCTGCCCCGCAGACGGCTGCACGCGCGCCGGCTGTTCCGATGCCGGTGCCACCGCGTGGCGCGGCGCCCGCGCCCGCTGCCGTGACGCCGGTGCGCGGTGTCCAGGCGCCGTCCTTGCCTGGTGCTGGTGCGCGTGTCGTCAAGGCCGCCGACGCGGCTGCGGGCGATGCCCAGCGTCAGATCGAGCAGGACCGTCGCCGCAAGGCGGCCGAGGCCGAAGCGGCTGCCATCCGCGACATGATGGCGCGCAAGAGCAAGGTGCTGGTCGCCAAGAAGCCTGAAGAGCCGAAGCCCGCCCCGGTGGCGCCCGCTGCGGCGGCTGCAGGCAAGGATGGCATCAAGGGCACGATCCACCGTCCGAAGCCCGGAACGCCTGGTGCGCCGGGTGCAGCGCCGACCGCCGCCAAGCCTGGCGAGAAACCCGGTGACAAGAAGGCCGTCAAGTCCGAGAAGCTGTCGTCCAGCTGGGCCGATGACGCCGCCAAGAAGCGCTCGGCCGCGGCCAAGGGCCGTGCCGAGCCGCCGCGTCCTGGCGGTGGCGGTACGGGCTGGCGTGCACCCGCCGGCCGTTCGGGTGGCCGTCGCGGCGAGCGCAACGACACCAGCAACGAGCGTTTCGCGCCGCAGGTCGAGGCCCAGGTCCATGAGGTCCATGTGCCCGAAACCATCTCGGTGGCCGATCTGGCGCACAAGATGTCGGTCAAGGCGTCCGAGGTCATCAAGCAGTTGATGAAGCTGGGTCAGATGGTCACCATCAACCAGCAGCTCGACCAGGAAACGGCCATGATCCTCGTCGAGGAAATGGGCCACAAGGCGTTCGCCGCCAAGCTGGACGATCCGGATGCGTTCCTCGAAGAGGAAAACGCCGCCGAGTCCGGCGAGGCGCTGCCCCGTCCTCCGGTGGTCACCGTCATGGGTCACGTCGACCACGGCAAGACCTCGCTGCTCGACCACATCCGCACCTCCCGTGTCGCCATGGGCGAAGCTGGTGGCATCACGCAGCACATCGGCGCCTACCACGTCGAGACCGAGCGTGGCGTGATCACCTTCCTCGACACCCCGGGCCACGAAGCCTTCACGGCGATGCGTGCCCGTGGTGCCAAGGCCACGGACATCGTCATCCTTGTGGTGGCGGCCGACGACGGCGTGATGCCGCAGACCAAGGAAGCCATCCACCACGCGAAGGCGGCGGGTGTGCCGATCGTGGTCGCGATCAACAAGATCGACAAGCCGGATTCGAACCTCGAGCGCGTCAAGAGCGAACTGGTCGCCGAAGGCGTGATTCCGGAAGAGTTCGGTGGCGAGTCGCCGTTCTGTCAGGTGTCGGCCAAGACCGGTCAAGGCATTGACGCGCTGCTGGAGCAGGTGCTGCTGCAGGCGGAAGTGCTGGAGCTGCGTGCACCGGTGGTCGCGATGGCCAAGGGCCTCGTGATCGAAGCCCGTCTGGACAAGGGCCGCGGCCCGGTCGCGACGGTGCTGATCCAGTCCGGCACGCTCAAGCGCGGCGACGCCGTGCTGGCGGGCCAGAGCTATGGCCGCGTGCGTGCCATGCTCGACGAGAACGGCAAGGCGTGCCAGGAAGCGGGTCCGTCCATCCCGGTGGAAATCCAGGGTCTGACCGAAGTGCCGTCGGCCGGCGACGAATTCATGGTGCTGGCGGACGAACGCCGTGCCCGTGAAATCGCCACCTTCCGGCAGGGCAAGTACCGCGAAGTCAACCTGAACAAGCGCCAGGCCGCCAAGCTCGAGAACATCTTCGAGGGCATGGGCCAGGGCGCGGCGCAGATGCTGCCGCTGATCATCAAGGCCGACGTGCAGGGTTCGCAGGAGGCGCTGGCTACCTCGCTGCTCAAGCTGTCGACCGACGAGGTCAAGGTCCAGATCGTGCACGCGGCGGTGGGCGGCATCAGCGAGTCGGACGTCAATCTGGCGATCGCCTCGAAGGCCGTCATCATCGGCTTCAACACCCGGGCAGATGCCGGTGCGCGCAAGCTCGCCGACAACAACGGCGTGGATCTGCGCTACTACAACATCATTTACGACGCGGTCGACGAGATCAAGGCCGCCATGTCGGGGATGCTGGCTCCGGAGCAGCGCGAAGAGGTCATCGGCTCCGCCGAAATCCGCACGGTGTTCGTGGCGACCAAGATCGGTACCATCGCGGGTTCGATGGTCACCGCTGGCCTGGTGCGTCGCAACTGCAAGTTCCGCCTGCTGCGCCAGAACATCGTCATCTACACCGGCGAAGTCGATTCGATCCGCCGCCTGAAGGACGATGTGAAGGAAGTCAAGGAAGGCTTCGAGTGCGGTATCAAGCTCAAGAACTACACCGACATCGCTGAAGGCGACCAGCTGGAGTTCTTCGAGATCAAGGAAGTGGCGCGTACGCTGTAAGGCTTCGCTCCCGCGTTCCGGGCCCCGACGCTGTGTCGGGGCCTCGTTGTTTTTCCGTGGCGGATTGCCATGGGCTTCGATGCGATATCCATGCGACACAAGCGTTCCATTCCCAACCGCAGCTTCCGGGTAGCCGACCAGATCCAGCGCGATGTGGCCGAGCTGATCCGCGACCTCAAGGATCCGCGCATCGGCATGGTCACGATCAGCGCCGTGGACATCACGCCGGACTACGCCCATGCCCGCATCCGGTTCTCGGTGCTGACCGGCGAGGCCAGCGAGACCGAAGTGGCGCTCAACGAGGCCGCCGGTTTTCTGCGCAACGGCCTGTTCAAGCGCCTGCAGATCCACACTGTGCCGACGCTGCATTTCCATTTTGACCGTACCACCGAACGCGCGGCCGAGCTGAGTGCGCTGATCACCCTGGCCAATTCGCAGCGCGTTCCCGACGACGCGCCGGTGGATGCTGCGGTGGATGGCGAACCGAAAGACGACGCCTCCCGATGAGTATCGACGTGACCCCGGTGGCTGCCGACGTGGCGGCCCCGATGCCGCCCCGCGTGCGCATCCAGCGCCGCGCGGTGCATGGCGTGCTGCTGCTCGACAAGCCGATCGGGCTGTCGAGCAACGACGCGCTGCAGAAGGTCAAGCGCCTGTTCCGCGCCGAGAAGGCCGGGCACACCGGCACGCTCGACCCGCTGGCGACCGGGCTGCTGCCGATCTGTTTCGGCGCGGCGACCAAGTTCTCGCAGGTGAGCCTGGAAGCCGACAAGGGCTACCGGGCCACGCTGCACCTGGGTCAGCGCACGGTCGGCGGCGACCGCGAAGGCGAGGTGATCGAGGAGCGTCCGGTGCAGGTGGACCGCGCGCGGATCGACGCCGCCTGCGCCCGCTTCACCGGGCCGATCTCGCAACTGCCGCCCATGCAGTCGGCGCTCAAGCACAACGGCCGGGCGCTCTACGAGTACGCCCGCGCCGGCATCACCATCGATCGCCAGCCGCGGCAGGTGACGATTCACCGCATCGACATCATCGCGTGGCAGGCTGACCGGCCGGAAACGCTGGTGATCGACGTGCTGTGCACCAAGGGGACCTACATCCGCACGCTGGCCGAAGACATCGGCGAAGCGCTGGGGTGTGGCGCCCACCTGGCCGGACTGCGGCGCATCGCCAGCGGTCCGGTCGACCTGCGCGGAACGGTCACGCTCGACGCCCTGGCGGCGATGGGCGAGGCCGAGCGCGATGCACGGGTGCTGCCCGTCGATGTGCTGCTGTCGGACTGGCCGGCGGTGCATCTGAGCCCTGAAGACGCCGGTCGTTTCCTCTCGGGCATGCGCCGCCGCACGGGTCACGCCGATGCCGAGCGCGTGCGTGTCTATGGTCCCGACGGTCGCGCCCTGCTGGGCAGCGCCCACATCACGGCTGGCGAGCTGATCGCCGATCGGCTCCTGAGTCCTCTTGAAGTCCAGGCCCTGCAGCCGTCTCTGAATCCTCAAACCTGAACGATCCGAACGGCCACACCCTGGCGTTACACCCCATGAGCAAGCAAATCCGCAACATCGCCATCATCGCCCACGTCGACCATGGCAAGACCACGATGGTCGATCAACTTCTGCGTCAGAGCGGCACCTTCGCCGAGCACGAGAAGGTTGTCGACACCGTGATGGACAACAACGCCATCGAACGCGAGCGTGGCATCACCATCCTGGCCAAGAACTGCGCCGTGAGCTGGGAAGGCACGCACATCAACATCGTCGACACGCCCGGACACGCCGACTTCGGCGGTGAGGTCGAGCGCGCGCTGTCGATGGTCGACGGCGTGGTGCTGCTGATCGACGCGCAGGAAGGCCCGATGCCGCAGACGCGCTTCGTGACCAAGAAGGCGCTGGCCCTCGGTCTGAAGCCGATCGTCGTGGTCAACAAGGTCGACAAGCCGGGCGCCAAGCCGGACGCCGTCATCAATGCCACGTTCGACCTGTTCGACAAGCTCGGCGCCACCGACGAGCAGCTCGACTTCCCCGTCGTCTATGCCTCGGGCATCAACGGCTGGACCTCGCTGGAAGAGGGTGCACCGGGCGAGCAGTGGGGTCCCGACATGTCGGCCCTGTTCAACACGGTGCTCCAGCACGTGCCGTCGCAGAACGGTGACCCGACGGCGCCGCTGCAACTGCAGATCTCGGCGCTCGACTACTCGACCTTCGTCGGCCGCATCGGCGTGGGCCGCATCAGCCAGGGCACGCTCAAGCCCGCCATGGACGTGCTGGTCATGGAAGGCCCGGACGGCCGCACCATCAAGGGCCGTGTCAACAACGTGCTGACCTTCCAGGGCCTGGACCGCGTGCAGACCACCGAAGCCGGCCCCGGCGACATCGTGCTGATCAACGGCATCGACGAGATCGGCATCGGGGTGACCGTGACGAGCACGGTGAACCCGGCGCCGCTGCCGATGCTGAAGGTGGACGAGCCGACGCTGACGATGAACTTCTGCGTCAATACCAGCCCGCTGGCCGGTCGCGAAGGCAAGTACGTCACCAGCCGCCAGATCTGGGACCGCCTGCAGAAGGAACTGCAGTCGAACGTCGCGCTGCGCGTCAGCGAGACGGACGAGGACGGCATCTTCGAGGTGATGGGCCGCGGTGAACTGCACCTGACCATCCTGCTGGAGAACATGCGCCGCGAAGGCTACGAGCTGGCGGTCTCCAAGCCGCGCGTGGTGTTCCAGGAAATCGACGGCGTCAAGTGCGAGCCGATCGAGCTGGTGACGGCCGACGTCGAGGAAACCCACCAGGGCGGCGTGATGCAGGCGCTCGGCGAGCGCAAGGGCGAGCTGGTCAACATGGAGCCGGACGGCCGGGGCCGCGTGCGCCTGGAGTACCGCATCCCGGCGCGTGGCCTGATCGGTTTCTCGAACGAGTTCCTGAACCTGACCCGTGGTTCGGGCCTGATCTCGAACATCTTCGACGGCTACGAGCCGCACAAGGGCGACATCGCCAGCCGCAAGAACGGCGTGCTGATCTCGATGGACGCCGGTGAAATCTTCACCTACGCGCTGGGCAAGCTCGACGACCGTGGCCGCATGTTCGTCAAGCCGAACGATCCCGTCTATGAAGGCATGATCGTCGGCATCCACAGCCGCGACAACGACCTGGTCGTGAACGCCACGCGCACCAAGCAGCTGACCAACTTCCGCGTCTCCGGCAAGGAAGATGCGACCAAGATCACGCCGCCGATCGAGCTGTCGCTGGAATACGGCGTCGAGTTCATCGAGGACGACGAGCTGGTCGAGATCACCCCGAAGTCGATCCGCCTGCGCAAGCGCTTCCTGGCCGAGCACGAGCGCAAGCGCGCTGCCCGCGGCTGATCGCCTGAATGCCGGACAGGCCGCGAGCCTGTCGCACCGAGCCCCGGAATGCCTCCGGGGCTTTTTTCATGGACGAGAGGATTGCCATGTCGCACACGCGCGCGGTGTCGCTGATGGTGCTGGTCACGCTGCTGTGGAGCACGGCCGGCGTGGTCAGCCGCCATCTGGAGGCGGCGCAGAGTTTCGAGGTCACGTTCTGGCGCAGCGGCTTCAATGCGCTCGGGCTGGCGATCGCGCTCACCGTGCTGCGCGGGGCGGCGCTGTGGCGCGGGCTGCTGCGCTCGCCGCGCGCGGTCTGGGTGTCGGGCGTGTGCTGGTCGGTGATGTTCACCGCGTTCATGGTCGCGCTGACCATGACCCGCGTGGCCAATGTGCTGGTGACGATGGCGATCGGTCCGCTGGTGACGGCGCTGTTCGCGCGGCTGTTCCTGCACCACCGGCTGCCGGCGCGCACCTGGGTGGCGATCGCGGTGGCTGGTGCGGGCATCGCGTGGATGTTCGGTCACGAGGTGCAGGCCGCCGATGCCCGCAGCCTGCTGGGCATGGCGGTGGCGCTGGCCGTGCCGCTGGCGGCGGCCGTCAACTTCACCGTGCTGCAGCACATCTCGCACGGCGAGGTGGCGGGCGCGTCGCAGGACATGCTGCCGGCGGTGCTGATCGGTGCGGTGCTGTCGGCGCTGTGCACCTTGCCGCTGGCCTGGCCACTGCAGGCGTCCGGGCATGACCTCGTGCTGCTGGCCGGCCTGGGCGTGTTCCAGCTGGCGCTGCCGTGTCTGCTGGTGGTCGGCCTGACGCGCATCCTGCCGGCCCCCGAAATCGCGCTGCTCGGGTTGCTCGAAGTGGTGTTCGGCGTGCTCTGGGCCTGGGTGGGCGCGGGCGAGGCGCCGGGCCCGACGGCGCTGACGGGGGGCGCGCTCGTGCTGGGTGCGCTGGTCGGCAATGAACTCGTCGCGCTGCGCAACCGTGCGCGGAACTGATGGCACACAAGGGCAGTCCACTCCGGATGCCGCAGAATTCCTTGATTGACGGAGGATCTGCTGCATGTCTGCTCATACAACGTCCCGTTCCCTGTCTGCGCTGATGGCGGGTGGTCATGTGCTGGCCGACGTGCGTGGTGCGGTCGGTTTCCTGACGCTCAACCGCCCAGGCGCGCTCAATGCCCTGTCGCTGCCCATGGTCCGCGACCTGACCGCCGTGCTGCTGCACTGGGCGAGCGATCCGGCGGTGCAGGCCGTGGTGCTGCAAGGCCAGGGCCGCGAGGGCAAGCCGCCCGCCCTGTGCGCTGGCGGCGACATCCGCTTCTTCCACCAGGCCGCGCTCGCCGGAGACCCCCGTCTGGAGGACTTCTTCACCGAGGAGTACGCGCTCAACCACCTCGTGCACCGCTATCCGAAGCCGTATATCGCGGTCATGGACGGCATCACGATGGGCGGTGGCATGGGCATCAGCCAGGGTGCGGGCCTGCGCATCGTGACCGAGCACAGCCGGCTCGCGATGCCGGAAACCCAGATCGGCCTGTTTCCGGATGTGGGCGGCGGCTGGTTCCTGTCCCGCTGTCCGGGGCATGTCGGCGAGTACCTGGCGATGACGGGCGAGACGCTCGGTGCGGCCGAGGCCATCGAGGTCGGGCTGGCCGATGTCCATGTGCGTGCCGCGGACCTGCCGGCGCTGCTGGCCCGCCTCGCCTCGGACGATCTGTCGGCAGCCCGGGCCGTGCGTGCCTGTGCCGATGCGGTGGCGTCGCCGTCCGGCGCGTCCTCGCTGGCGGCCCGGCGCGACGCCATCGACCTGCATTTCAGCCAGCCGACGCTGGCGGACATGGCCACCTCGCTTGCCGCGGACGCCAGCGAGTTCGCGCGCCACACGCTGGCCGCGCTGCACAAGCGCTCGCCGCTGATGCTGGCCGTGACGCTGGAACAGATCCGCCGCGCCCGCACGATGACGCTGGCCGACGACCTGCGCATGGAGCGCGATCTCGTGCGCCACTGTTTCCATCTGCGGCCCGGCACGGCCAGCGAGACGGTCGAGGGCATCCGCGCGCGGGTCATCGACAAGGACCACCAGCCGCGCTGGAACCCGGCGCACGGCGCCGACGTGACCGAGGCGATGGTGGCCGCGTTCTTCGTCAGTCCGTGGCCGGCGCACGTCCATCCGCTGCGGGCGCTGGTCTGATAATGGGCGGGTGAATACGCCTGCAGCTCCTACATTCCCGGCGCCTCCGGCGCTTCCGCATTCCCCGTGGCGGCTGTCCGTGGCCCCGATGCTCGACTGGACCGACCGGCACTGCCGTTATTTCCACCGCCTGCTCACGCGCCAGACCCGCCTCTACACCGAGATGGTCACCACCGGCGCCCTGCTGCATGGCGATGCCGCGCGGCACCTCGATTTCGATCCCGCCGAACACCCCGTCGCGCTGCAACTCGGCGGCAGCGAACCGGCCGATCTGGCCGCGTGTGCCCGGCTGGCGCAGCAGTGGGGGTATGACGAGGTCAATCTGAACTGCGGCTGCCCGAGCGAACGGGTGCAGAAAGGCGCGTTCGGTGCCTGCCTGATGGCCGAGCCGCAGCTGGTGGCCGATGGGGTGAAAGCCATGCGTGACGCGGTCGACCTGCCGGTGACCGTCAAGCACCGCATCGGCATCGACCAGGTCGAACGCTACGATTTCGTGCGGGACTTTGTCGGCACCGTGGCCGAGGCCGGATGTGCCGTGTTCATCGTCCACGCCCGCAACGCCTGGCTGAAAGGGCTGAGTCCCAAGGAAAACCGCGATATTCCGCCGCTGCGGCCGGAACTCGTCTACCGGCTCAAGCGGGACTTTCCGCACCTGACCATTGTCCTCAATGGCGGCGTGCGCAGCGATGACGAGATCGCAGCCCATCTGGCTCATGTCGATGGCGTGATGGTGGGCCGACAGGCCTACCACGATCCCTGGATGATGTCGGCGTGGGATGCGCGGTTTTTCGGCCAATCCGGTCCTGCAGAGGGCCGTGGTGCCGTGGAAACCCGGTGGTTCGATTATCTGGACCGGATTCACCAGGGCGGCCGGCCATGGCCGACCGCCATGCGCCATGCATTGGGGCTCTGGAATGGCGAGCGGGGTGCGCGGCTCTGGCGCCAGTACTGGTCGGACCACCGCCACAAGTCCAGCCTCCCGTCGGCGCTGGCCCGGCAATTCAATGCACGGTCACGCCAAAACCCGGTGCCGCTTCAGGTACATCCTGCCGAGTAAACCGTGCTCCGGTTTGCAAAGCGGTGGCGTGCACATTCATCCGAATGATTAATATTTTTTCATGGACTGGACGGACTTGGATTCCGGAAAAGGCGGCATACTTCGCTCCGAGCATGTGCTCTTCCTCCACTCAAAACCAATTCCAGCCATGACGACACTTCAGGAACTGATCGCACAGAAAGACGCATTGCTGCGTCAGCAGCAGGAAATCGCGAAATCGATCGCTGAGTTCCAGTCGGCTCAGCGCGCCGGTGTGATCAACGAGATCAAGACCCTGATGGCGCAGCACGGCATCACCGCGGCAGATCTCGCCGTCACCGGACGCAAGGTGGCCCATGTGGACAAGGAGCCTTCCAAGGTGGCCGCCAAGTACCGTGATCCGGCGACGGGCTCCACCTGGACGGGCCGTGGCCTGAAACCGCGCTGGCTGGCTGCCGCGCTGGAAAGCGGCCGCACGCAGGAAGAGTTCCTGATCGACGCGCAATCGCAAGCGCCAGCGCAGTGAGCCGTTGCCGTCGCGCATGAAATTCCTGCACGCGGCGGATCTCCATATCGACAGTCCCTTGCGTGGACTCCATGTCCGGGATGGTGCTCCGGTGGATCGCCTGCGCGGGGCCACCCGGCAGGCATTTGTCGCACTGATCGACCTGGCCGTGCGCCGGCAGGTTAATCTGGTCATTCTGGCCGGTGATCTCTACGACGGCGACTGGGTTGATTTCCGGACCGGCCTGTTTGTGCACGAGCAACTGGCCCGGCTGGCTCCGCACGGTATTTCCGTTTTCGTGGTGCGTGGCAACCATGATGCGGAAAGCGTCATTTCACGCCAGCTCCCCCGGCAAGCCCATGTCCATGTGTTCAGCTCACGCGTGGCACAAACACGCGTGTTGAGCGAATTGGGTGTGGCGGTGCATGGCCGCAGCTTTCCGAATCGTGCCGTTTCGGAAGATCTGGTGCCGGGTTATCCCGCTGCGGTGCGGGGCTGTTTCAATATCGGCGTGCTGCACACCAGCTTGAGTGGCAGTCCCGACCACGGAACCTATGCACCCACCCGGGTCGAGCTGCTGGCGGCCACCGGATATGACTATCTGGCCCTCGGACATATCCATGTCCGGCAGGTGGTGCGGGAATCCCGGCCCCGCATCGTGTTTCCCGGCAATCTGCAGGGGCGGCACGCCCTGGAAACCGGGCCCAAAGGGTGCGAAATTGTTACCGTGCACGACGGACAACTCGTGCAGACCGAGTTCGTGGCGCTGGATGTCGTGCGCTGGCACGGCCTGGTGCTGGCCTGCCAGCCCTTGACCGACATCGATGCCCTGTGCGCGCAGTTCCTCGCCGACCTGGCGACGCTCCTGGCGGGTGACCGGAGCCGGCTTCATGTGGTGCGCGTGCGCTTGCGGGGCGCGTCCGTGCTCCACCAGATGGAGGCTGCCCAGCCCGGGGTGCTGGAGGCTGCGCTGCAGGCGGGGTTGCGCCACTGGGACGGTCCCGAGGTGTGGATCGAGCGGGTCCTCTCCGAGTTGACCTCTCCGCTGGACCGTGCCGCCGCGTCCGAGCGACCGGATGCGGTGGGCGAGGTGGTCCGCCTGGCCGATCAGCTCGCGGGTGACGAGGCCGCCCTGCGCCAATGGGCGCTGGCGGCCCTGGACTCCCTGCCCGCCCTGCCGGTCGATCTGGGCGATGCCCGGCCCGACCGCCTGACCCCGGACCAGTGGCGGGCCCTGCTGGCCGATGCCGAGGCGATGGTGCTGGCGCAACTCGGGGCCGGCCTGGCGGACAGCGTCCCCGTCGGTGGTGTCCGGTGAAGCTGCTGCGCCTGCATCTCCAGGCCTTCGGGCCGTTCACCGACCGCTGGCTCGATCTGGGCGATGGCGCGGTCGGTCTGCACCTGGTCTGCGGCCCGAACGAGGCCGGCAAATCCTCGACGTTGCGGGCGCTGACCGCGTTGCGCCACGGCATCGAGATGCGCAGCACCGACGACTTCGTGCACGACCACCCGGCGATGCGCCTGGGCGCCGTGCTGCTCGACCGCGACGGCCGCGAGGTCCATGTCGTGCGCCGCAAGGGCCGCGGCCAGACGCTCGGCGTGCGTGGTGCGGACGGCGGGCTCGTGCCGGCCTCTGCCGATCTGGAGCACCAGCTCACCGGCGGCCTGACCCGCGCGGACCACGAATCGCTGTATGGGCTGGACCACGAGCGGCTGCGCCAGGGCGGTCGTGCGCTGCTCGCGGGCGAGGGCGATCTGGGCGCGGCGCTCTTCGAGGCCAGTGCCGGCGTGCGCAGCCTGCAGGCCGTGGTGACACGGCTGGAACAGGAAGCACGCCGCCACTTCGTGCCAGGGGCGCGCGGCAGCCGCGGGCGCATCAACGAAGCGCTGCGCCAGCATGCCGAACAGCTCTCCGTCCTGAAGGACGCGACCCTGCGTCCGACCGCGTGGGCCGAACTGCAGCGCACCTGCGACGAGACCGGACAGGCACTGCAGACCCTGCTCGACACCCACGCGGGTCTGGACCGGCAGGCCCGGCAGTGGCGGGAACGGCTGGCGGTCGCGCCGCTGCTGGTGCGGCTGGACCAGTCCCTGCAGCGCTGCGCCGAACTGGCCGACGCGCCCCGCCTTGGCGAGAACGCCCCGGCCAGCCGGTCCGCGCTCCAGGCCAGCACGGCCGAACACCAGCAGGCGCTGGCGGCGGTCAGCGACAGCGTGGGCCGCCACCAGCGCGAGCTGGAGGCGTTGCCGTCGTCGTCGCCGGTCGTGCTGCTGGCCGCGGCGGCCATCGAGCGTCTGGTCGCGCAAGGGGAGACGCTGGACCAGTGCCAGCGCGACCTTGCCGAAACCGCCGCCGAGCAGGCGCGGCTCGAACAGCGCCTGGCGCAGCAGCTCGCCGCCATCGACGACCGGCAGGCGCCCGCAGTCCTGTTGCGCAGCGTGCCCACGGCCGTGGTGCGTGCCCAGGCGGATGCTGCGCTCTCGGCGCGGGCAGAAGCCGAGCGGGCCTGGCAGCAGCACCGCCAGGCCATGCAGCCGCGCGCGGGCGAGGCTGTGGCGATGGCACACGGCGACCTTCCTGCTGCGCCGGTGCGATCGGCGTCCGACCCGGCCCGCGTGGCGCTGCGGAGTGCCTGCGATGCGGTCGTGCGCGCCGAGTCGGTGCTGGCCCGTCTGGCGGCCTTGCCCGCCGAGCAGGCCGTGGCCCGCCAGCGCCTGGCGGCAGCCCTGTCCGAGCTGGGCCACGGGCAGGTCTGGAGCGTCGCGCGGGTGCGCGAGGTGTGCCCCGTGCTGGAAGTGGACATCGACCACGCCGTCCGCACCGAGGACGAGGGCCGCACCCGCCAGGGCGAACTCGCGCTGCGGCTGGCGCAGATCGAAGAGGCCCTGCGTGGCCGGGAGGCGGAGCGTACACAGCTGCTGTCGCAGGGCGTGGTGCCCACGGCGGACGATGTGCGCGCCGCCCGGCGCGCGCGCGATGCGACCTGGGCTGGTTTGCGCGCGGACCTCGCCAGCGGCCTGTCCGGCGTGGCGGGCGAGGCGCTGCGCAGCTTCGAGCAGGCGGTGCGGCAGGCGGACGCGCTTGCCGATGCGCTGGCCCGCGATGCCGGCCGTGCCGCGCAGCTCCAGGCCCTGCAGCGCCAGATCGGCGATCTGGCGCGTGACCGTCAGCTGCGCCAGACGGAACTCGGCCAGCTGCAGGCGGAGCAGGCGGCGCGCGCCACGGCGTGGCAGGCGCGCCTCCAGGAGGCCGGTTTGCCGGTGCTGGAGCCGAAGTCCCTGCGCGAATGGCAGGCGCGGCTGCGGGTGGTCCGCGCCGAGGCGGACCGGGTCGATCTGCTGGCGCTGGAGTGCCAGCACGCCCAGGCTGTGGCCGATCAGGTGCGCCAGGAGCTGGGTGCCGCTTTGCAGGCGGCGGCGCCGGCGGTCGACGGCGCGCCGGCCGACGACCGCACGCCGATCGCGACCTTGCTGGCGCTGGCCCGCCAGCGCGAGGACCACTTCGCCCGCGAGGAACAGGCGGCGCGCACCTCGGCCGCCGAAGCGGCCCTGCGCCAGGAACAGCAGCAGCGCGAGCAGCGCGAGACGCTGCGCCTGCTGGCACAGGTCGACGCCGCGGAATCAGCGCTCCGCCCGGTGGTGGACGCCTTGTGCCTGCCCGGCACGGCCGATGCGGTGGCCGCGCGTGCCCGCTTGCTGGAGTGGGACCAGGTTCGCGTGACCAGTGACCAGCTGGCGCAGGCACGGCTGGCCCATGCGCGCGCGCAGCGCGTGCTGGCCGATCTGGCGCGCAAGGCGACCGAGCTGGCGAGCGCCCTGCAGGACGCGGTGCCGCCTGCCGATCTGCGCCACTGGCTGGACGACCTTGGCCGGCGCCTGGAGGAGGCGCGGCGACTGGAAGGCCGCCGCCAGGTGCTCGCCCAGGCGCTGGACGAGGCCATCGGGCGGCGCCAGCACCACCTCGCCGCTCTGCAGCAGCTGGAACAGGCCCGGGATGCGCTGTGCGCGGCGGCCGGCGTGCGCACCGAGGCCGAACTGCCCGCGGCCGAAGAGCGCGCCCGGCTGCGCCGCGAGGCCGAGCAGCTGCGCGACCACGTCCGCGATCTGCTGGCGCAAGGCGGCTGGCGCGACGAGGCGGCGCTGCGCACGCTGGTCGGCGATCTGGATCTGGCACAGGCCCAGACCGAAGCGGCCCGGTGCGAACAGGCGCTGGCCGATCTGGCCCCGCGGCTCGATGCCGCCCGCCAGCGCGATGAAGCCGCGCGCCGCCAGCGCGATGCCATCGACTCCGGCGATCTGGCCGCGCAGGCCCGGGAGCGCATGGAAGAGGCGGGGGCGACCGTCCGGTCAGGGCTGGTGCCGTGGATGCGGGCCCGGCTCGCGCAGGCCCTGCTGGCACAGGCGCTGGGGCAGTTCCGCGAGCGCGCGCAGGGGCCGATCCTGCGCGCCGCCTCCACCTGCTTCGCGGCGATGACGGGCGGGGAGTACGACCGCCTGCAAAGCGAGTCGGGCGATGACGACCACCGGCCCGTGCTGCAGATCCGGCGCCGCGATGGCCGCACGCTGACGGTCGACGGCCTCAGCGAGGGCACGCGCGACCAGCTCTATCTCGCGCTGCGGCTGGCCGCGCTGCAGATGCACCGCGACCGCGGCACCCACCTGCCGCTGGTGCTCGACGATGTGCTGATGACCTCCGACGACGACCGGGCCGTGCGCGTGCTGCGCATGCTGGCCGATTTCGCGCAGGGGTCGCAGGTGCTGGTCTTCACCCACCACCGGCACCTGCTCGATCTGGCGCGGCTCAGCCTGCCGGCATCGGTGCTGCGCTGCTCGACGCTGTGAAGCGCCGCGGCACCGTGAGCGTGGCCGCGGGCCGGAAGGTGTCCTGCTCGCCCTTGACCGCGTAGCCGAGCGGATTGGCCACCACCCGGCAGCCGCGGGTGACGTGGTCGACGGGGCAGTGCAGGTGGCCGTGGATCCACAGATCGGCGCGCGCCAGCAGATCGTCCAGCCCGTTGCAGAAGCCGGCCGTGCCGGGCGCCAGGCCGTAGCGCGGATCGGCGCTGGCCAGCGTCGGCGCGAAGTGGGTCACGACCACGGTCGGTCCGTCGAAGGGCTCGGCCAGCGCGGTGCGCAGCCATTGCTGGCACTCCAGTGCCAGCTCGCGCATCGACTCGGCCAACATCGGCGCGCCGCCGCGCAGGCAGGTGTTCTTGCGCAGGTAGAAGTTCGCCGCGCGGAAGGCCTTCTCGCGTTGGCCCAGTGCGTCGAAGTCGCTCCACAGCGTCGTGCCGAGGAAGCGCACGCCGTCGAGCACCACCCGGCGCCGGTCCAGCCAGGTGATGCCCAGCCGCGCGCACAGCGCCTGCAGGCGCTCGCCGGCCTCGCTCAGCTCGTAGCCGTCGTACTCGTGGTTGCCCGGCACGAACAGCACGTGCCGCCAGTGCCCCGCGCCATGGGTGGGCGAAAACCGCGTCAGCCCGAAATCGTCGTCCGGCAGCAGCGAGCCGGTCTGGTAGGAGCCGATGTCACCCGCCAGCACCAGCACGTCGGCACCAGCGGCGGGGGTCGGCTCCCAGTGCGGGATGCGTTCGAGGTGGAGGTCGGAGAAGATCTGCAGGCGCATCGGGCGAGTCTAGCTTTGGTGGATGATGGCCGCATGTCTGCCGCCTATTTCCTCCATTGGTCCGACTCCGAACTCGCCAGCCTCACCGCGGTCGCGCCTGCGACGCTGCACCTGCGCTTCGCCGCTGCGGCCTGCCGCCGTGCGGACGATGGGCTGGCCGGGTATCTGCGCCCGCTCGAACTCCGGTTCGAGGGCGCGACCTGGCACGGGGACGGCCCGGCGCTCGGGGGCGTCGCGCACGGCGACCTGCTGCTCGACGGCCAGCCGCTCGGTCCGGCCGCGCACGTGCTGCCGCTGCCGCTCGACCGCCGTGGCGTGGTGGTCTGCCAGTTGCGCCTGATTTCCGGCACGGTGCTGCAGATCGAGGCGGCACGCGTCGTGGCGCAGATCGCAGAGGCGGCCCGCTTCCGGGAGTCGTACGCCTGCTGAATGTGGGGCCTGTCAGGTTGACAACGATCAACCCTGCGCGTGGAGCGGTCCCTGCGCACACCGGGTGGCGCGCAGAATGTGTGCACTGCAGCACAAACCGTGACCGCGTCGATGCCCACCTCTCTTGCCTCGCCCTGGCTGCGCCGCAGCCTGATCACTGCAGTCGTCCTCGGGCTGGTGGCCGGGGGCATCGTGTGGCTGCGGCGACCCAAGCCGGTCGCGGTGGTCACGGTGGAGGTGGGTCGTGGGCAGGTCGAGTCCTCCATCGCCAACACCCGCGCCGGCACGGTCGAGGCCTGCCAGCGCACGCGGCTGTCCACGATCATGGGTGGGCGGATCGAGCTGCTCAATGTCAAGGAGGGGGACCGCGTCCGCAAGGGCCAGTTGCTGATGAAGCTCTGGAACGACGACCAGCAGGCGCAGCAGACGCTGGCCACCGCACAGCTGGACACCGCCCGCAAGCGTGTCGTCGAAGCCTGCACCGCCGCCGACACCTCCGTGCGTGAAGCGAAGCGCCAGACCGAGCTGCGCGCGCAGGGCTTTGTCTCCGTCTCCCGCGAAGACGCGGCGCGCAGCGAGGCCGACACCCGCAGCGCCGCCTGCCAGACCGCGCGCTCGGACGTGGTCTCCGCGCAGGCCCGCATCGGCGCCACCCTGGTCGAGCAGGGCCGCACGCGCCTCGTTGCGCCGTTCGACGGCCGCGTCGCCAAGATCGTTGGCGAGGTGGGCGAATACTCGACGCCGTCGCCACCTGGTGTGCCCACACCGCCGGCCATCGACCTGATCGACGACTCCTGCCTCTACATCAAGGCGCCGATGGACGAGGTGGACGCGCCGCGCATCCTGCCCGGCCAGCCGGTGCGCATCACCATCGACGCGCTGCCGGGCAAGACCTTCGCCGGGCGCGTCCAGCGGGTCGCGCCCATCGTCTCGGCGGTGGAGAAGCAGGCGCGCACGGTGGACATCGACGTGACCTTCGACCAGCCGGACAAGACGGGGCCGCTGCTGGTGGGCTACAGCGCCGACGTGGAGGTCGTGCTCGCGACCCGCCAGGGCGTGCTGCGCGTGCCCGCCGCGGCGCTGGGCGAGGGCGGGCGGGTGCTGGTGGTCGAGGGCGACACGCTGGTCGAGCACCGGGTGCGCGCCGGGGTGTCGAACTGGGAGTTCACCGAGGTGCTCGACGGGCTGAAAGGCGGCGAGCGGGTCGTCACGTCGCTGGAGCGCGAAGGCGTCAAGGCCGGCGCCCGCGTCACCGTCGATGTTCCGGCCACGACCCCCACGACCACCGCCAAGCCGTGACCGCGCCGCTGATCGAACTGCACGGCATCGAGCGTGTCTTCCACCTCGGCGACAGCGAGGTGCATGCGCTGCGCGGTCTGGACCTGCGCATCGGCGCGGGCGAGTACGTGGCGGTGATGGGGCCGAGCGGCTCGGGCAAGTCCACGCTGCTGAACATCCTCGGCCTGCTCGACCAGCCCAACGCCGGGCACCTGCTGCTCGAAGGCCGCGACGTGACGACGCTCTCGCCCGACGAGCAGGCGGCGGTGCGCAGCCGGCGCATCGGCTTCGTGTTCCAGAGCTTTCACCTCGTGCCGCGCCTGACGGCGGCCGAGAACATCGCGCTGCCGATGGTGCTGGCCGGGATGGCGCCGCGCGAGCGGGCACAGCGGGTCGACAAGGCGCTGCAGGAATACGGCCTGACCAACCGCGCCCACCACAAGCCCAATGAACTCTCCGGCGGCCAGCGCCAGCGCGTGGCCATCGCCCGCGCGACGATCATGCAGCCCGCGCTGCTGCTGGCCGACGAGCCGACCGGCAACCTCGACCGCGCCACCGGCGACGAGGTGGTGCGGCTGCTCGAAGCGCTCAACGCCACCGGCATGACGCTCGTCGTGGTCACCCACGATCCCGCCCTCGGCGCCCGGGCGCACCGGCGGCTGATGATGGAAGACGGTGGCCTGAAGCTCGACACTGCGGCTGCGGCCCCCTGACATGCGCCCGCTCGACATCCTCGGCTTTGCCCGCGACGCCGCCACCGGCAGCCCGGTGCGCACGCTGCTGATGACGCTGGCGATGTCGATCGGCGTGGCGGCGGTGGTGCTGCTGACCGCGCTGGGCGATGGCGCGCGGCGCTACGTGGTGGACCAGTTCTCGTCGATCGGCACCAACCTGGTCATCGTGCTGCCGGGCCGCTCGCAGACGGGTGGTTTCAGCCCCGCCAACGCGGTCAGCACCACGCCGCGCGACCTGACGATCGACGACGCCCACGCGCTGCTGCGGCTGGCGTCGGTGCAGCGGGTCGCGCCGCTGGCGGTCGGGCTGTCCGAGGTGGCACTGGCCGGGCGGCTGCGCGAGACGATGGTGCTCGGCACGACGGCGGAGTACCTCGCGGTGCGGCGCATGGCGATGGGGCAGGGGCGGTTCCTGCCGGAGGAGGACTGGGGCCGCGGCTCGCCGGTGGTCGTGCTGGGGGCGAAGCTGCGCAGCGAGCTGTTCGGCGCCGACAACCCGCTCGGCCAGACCGTGCGCATCGGCGGGCGGCGGCTGCGGGTGATCGGCGTGCTGGCGTCGGCGGGGCAGAGCCTGGGCATGAACGCGGACGAGGTCGCCATCGTGCCGGTCGCGCTGGCGCAGGCGATGTTCGACTCGAACACGCTGTTCCGCATCCTGATCGAGGCGCGGGGCCGCGACGCCATCCCCGCCGCCAAGCGGCAGGCGACCGCGCTGATCAAGACCCGCCACGACGGCGAGGAGGACGTCACCGTCATCACGCAGGACGCCGTGCTCGCCACCTTCGACCGCGTGCTGGGCGCGCTGACCGCGGGCGTGGCCGGCGTCGCCGCGATCAGTCTGGCGGTGGCAGGGGTGCTCGTGATGAACGTGATGCTGGTGTCGGTCGCGCAGCGCACGGCCGAGATCGGCCTGCTCAAGGCGCTGGGCGCACCGGCTGCGACGATCCGTGCCGTGTTCCTGACCGAGGCGGCGCTGCTGTCGGTGGCGGGCGCGGTGGTCGGCTACCTCGTCGGGCAGGCGGGCGCGTGGGCGGTGCGCACGGCGTATCCGACCTTTCCGGCCTGGCCGCCGACGTGGGCGGTGGTGGCGGCCCTGGGCACGGCGCTGTCCACGGGCGTGCTGTTCGGCGTGCTGCCGGCGCGCAAGGCGGCGGCGCTGGAGCCGGTCGCCGCGCTCTCGAAACGCTGAAGGCGCCCGACGCATGCGCATCGCCGACACCCTCACGATGGCCTGGCGCTCGATCACGTCGCAGCGCATGCGCAGCGTCCTGACGCTGCTCGGCATCGCCATCGGCATCGCCGCCGTGATCCTGCTGACCTCGATCGGCGAAGGGCTGCACCGCTTCCTGCTCTCCGAGTTCAGCCAGATCGGCACCAACGTCGTCACGCTGTCGCCCGGCAAGGTCTCCACGGGTGGCACCAACCCGGGCTTCCCGTCCTCGGTGCGGCCGCTGTCGCTGGAAGACGCCGACGCGCTGCGCCAGCGCATCCCGCACCTGGTCGGCATCACGCCTGGCGTCACCGGCAATGCCGAGATGGGCGCCAACGGCCGCGTGCGCCGCAGCATCGTCTACGGCACGAGCGCGGCGCTGCTGCCGTCCTTCCACCTGTCCACGTCGGTGGGCCAGTTCCTGCCGGACGAGGACACGGCGCACGCGCGCAACTTCGCCGTGCTCGGCGCCAGCCTCAAGCGCGAACTGTTCGGCGCGGACAGCCCGCTCGGCGCCCGCATCCGCATCGGCACCCAGCAGTTCCGCGTCATCGGCGTGCTGGCGCCGCGCGGGCAGTTCCTGGGCATCGACCTGGACGACGTGGCCTATGTCCCGGCGGCGCGGGCGATGGAGCTGTTCAACCGCACGGGGCTGATGGAGCTGCACCTGACCTACACCGACGCGACCTCGTCCGCCGCGGTCGTCGCGCAGGCGCGCACGCTGATGAAGGCGCGCCATGGCCGCGAGGATTTCACCATCGTCACGCAGGCGGACATGCTGGGCGCGCTGTCCAACATCCTCAACGTGGTGACGGCGGCGGTGGGCGCGCTGGGCGGCATCTCGCTGCTGGTGGGCGGGGTCGGCATCGTCACGATCATGACGATTGCCGTCACCGAACGCACATCCGAGATCGGTCTGCTCATCTCGCTGGGCGCGCGGCGGCGCACGGTGCTGGCGCTGTTCCTCGGCGAGGCGGTGGTGCTGTCGGCGGTGGGCGGAGTGCTCGGGCTGGTGATCGGCATCGGCATCGCGCAGGGGGCGCACCTGCTGCTGCCGGCGCTGCCGGTGAGCACGCCGCTGCCCTTCGTGCTGCTGGCCGAAGCGCTGGCGATGGCGGTGGGGCTGCTGGCGGGGGTGATGCCGGCGCGGCGGGCGGCGCGGCTCGATCCGGTCGAGGCGCTGCGGTCGGAGTAGCCGGGTGGCGGCTCAGACGGCCCGCGGCCGCAGGCGCCGGTGTTCCAGCCGGTCCAGCGTCCAGTGGTGCAGCCAGCGGTCCCACAGGTGGTGCGCCGCGAACCCGGTCAGCACCGCCAGCGTCAGCGCCACCGGCCAGCGCAGCAGCCCCTTGTCCGCATAGAACAGCTGCTGCCACAGGTAGAGGCTGTACGACACCGTGCCGAAGGCGGTCAGCGCCGGGTGCCCCAGCCAGCGCGACCCCGGTCCCGCTGCGCGCGACAGGCCAGCGCAGCCGAGCGCGATCAGGGCGGAACCGGCGGTGTACTTGAGCACGTCCGGCACCAGATTCACCTGCAGCAGCAGGCCCGCACCGAGCGCCAGCGGCCACGCCGGCAGCCGGTCCAGCGGCAGCCGGCTGCGGTCGTGCATCACCACGAAGAGCGCGCCGAGCAGCACCGCGGTCAAGCGGGTGTCGGGACGCCAGAAGGTGCTGTAGTAGGGGAGCGGCGCGCCGTTGGCTGCTTGCAGCCCGAGCGCGGCCCAGAACAGCGCGACCACCGCGCCGATCAGCAGGACCGGGTCCAGCCGCCAGCGCCGCGACACCGCCGCCAGTCCGCCGAGCACGGCGTAGCCCTGCAGCTCGACGCACACCGACCAGAGGTGCCCGAGCCGTACCGGCGGTTCGCTTGCGCCGAGCAGCGGCTGGACATTGGCCCCGCCGGTCAGGCTCAGACCGACCGCAGTGGGGGACAGCGGCCCGCCCCGCAGCAGTGTCACGCCGCACGCGACCGCCAGGAACACCCACATCGACGGCACGATGCGCGCGAAGCGCCGCACGGCGAAGGACCGCAACGCGATCTCCCTGTCGAACAGCAGCGCACCCATCAGGCAGCCCGACAGGGCGAAGAACAGCTCCACGCCGACCCGCCCGAAGTTGGTCGACCACGCGGGCGCGTCCAGCCCCATGTGCGGCACGAAGTGGCCTGCGAGCAGGAGCAGGACCGCGAGGCCGCGCCAGCCATCCAGCACCTCGACACGCTCGGGTGCGCCCGCATGGCTGGCGACCAGCCGCATCCTCAGGCGTCCTTGCGCGGGCTCGACACCTTGTGGCGCATCAGGCGGCCCTTCTCGCGTTCCCAGTCGCGCTTCTTCTCGGTGTCGCGCTTGTCGTGCTCGGCCTTGCCCTTGGCCAGCGCGATCTCGGCCTTCACCCGCCCGCCCTTGTAGTGCAGGTTCAGCGGCACCAGGGTGTAGCCTTTCTGCTCGACCTTGCCGATCAGGCGCCTGATCTCGGCCTTGTGCATCAGCAGCTTCTTGGTGCGGTCGGCTTCCGGGCGCACATGGGTGGAGGCGCTGCGCAGCGCGTTGATGCGGCAGCCGATCAGGAACAGCTCGCCGTTCTTGATCACCGCGTGGCCGTCGGTGAGCTGCACCTGGCCTTCGCGGATGGCCTTGATCTCCCAGCCTTCGAGCACGACACCCGCCTCGTGGCGCTCCTCGATGTGGTAGTTGAAATGCGCTTTTCTGTTTTCTGCGATGGTGGCGGAGGTGTGGGCGGTGGACATGGGCAGCCTCAATACAATCCCTGCATTGTGAAGCACGTCAAAAAATCCGTCCTCCTCTGGTACTCGACCCGCGAGATGTTCGATCTCGTGGTCGATGTGCCCGCGTATCCGCAGTTTCTGCCGTGGTGCCAGCGGGCCGAAGTGCTGTCGCAGGAGCCGGGGGTGGTGACGGCCCGGCTGCACCTGGCCTACGCCGGCGTGCGTCATGCCTTCACGACCCGCAACACGCAGGTCGAAGGCCAGTCCGTCGGCATGAGTCTGGTGGACGGGCCGTTCTCGCACCTCGAAGGCGTCTGGCGCTTCCTGCCGATCGGGCCGGACGGCAAGGCGTGCAAGGTCGAGTTCGAGCTGTCCTACGCGTTTGCCAGCCGGCCGCTGGAGCTGGTGGTCAGCCCTGTCTTCGACCGCATCGCCAACACCTTCGTCGATGCGTTCGTCGCCCGCGCCGAGCAGGTCCATGGCAAGCGCTGAGCGGGTGGCGCCGGGGGCGGCGATGATCCGGGTCGAGGTGGCCTACAGCCCGGCGCCGCGGCAAGTCGATCTGCAGGTGTTCGAGCTGCCGGCCGGAGCGACCGCCGGGCAGGCCGTGCTGGCAGCGGGTCTGCCCGTGCGGCATCCCGGCTTCGATCTCGAGACGCTGACCGTGGCGGTCTGGGGCCGGGCGGTGGCGCCGTCAGCCGTGCTGCAGGACGGCGACCGGCTGGAGCTGTGCCGGCCGCTGATCGTCGATCCCAAGGAGGCCCGCCGCGTGCGCTACCGGGCGCAGGGCGAGCGGGGCCGCCAGCGGGTCAGCGGCAGTCGCTCGCGATGATCTCGCGGGCGCGGGCTGCTTCGCGGGCGCGCTGTGCTTCATCGAGGAACTCGCGCTCGCCCTTCTCGTTGGTGCGCGCCATGCGCTGGCCGCTCTCCACCGTGCGGGCGTGTTCCTTGGCCCGGGCGCAGTTCTCGACCTTCTGACGCGCGACGCGCGCCTCCTCGTCGCGCTGGCTCTGGTCCTGTGCGGCCTGGGCCTGGCGCTTGCGGGCTTCGAGGGCGGCGTCGCTCGTCGGCGCCGAGGCCGCGCCGGACGATGCGCCGGCGGGCGAAGAGGCCGGCGTGGAGGGGTGTTGCGCTGCGGCGGCTGTCGCCGGACGGGCCAGGATGTCGCGCTCGCGCACGGTGTTCGGTGGCGGGCGATCGCTGTACTGCATGTGGCCCTGGGCGTCGCGCCACTTCCATTGCGCCACGCAGGGCAGCGTCAGCGTCAGCGCCGTCAGGGCCAGCAGGGCGCCGCACAGTGGTCGGGGCTTGGGGATCGGAAACATGACGCCCAGTGTAGCGACCCCCTGCGACCGCAGTGTGTCTGCAACACGAAGACGTGCGGCGTGTAACGGGTCCGTATAATCTCCTTTTGCGTCTGGAGCCCGACTCATGCGCCTGCTTGGCAAAGCACTGACCTTCGACGACGTGTTGCTGGTCCCCGCCTACTCCCAGGTGTTGCCCCGCGACACCTCGCTGGCGACGAAACTGTCGCGCAACATCACCCTCAATCTGCCGCTGGTGTCCGCCGCGATGGACACGGTCACCGAGGCCCGCCTCGCGATCGCGATCGCCCAGGAGGGCGGCATCGGCATCGTCCACAAGAACCTCAGCCCGAAGCAGCAGGCCGCCGAAGTGGCCCGCGTCAAGCGCTACGAATCGGGCCTGCTGAAGGATCCGATCACCGTGTCGCCGGACGTGCGGGTCCGCGAGGTGATCGAGCTGTCGCGCGCCCACGGCATCTCCGGCTTCCCCGTGGTCGAGAACGGCCGCGTGGTCGGCATCATCACGGGCCGCGACCTGCGCTTCGAGACCCGTCTCGATGCCCCGGTGCGCGAGATCATGACCCCGCGCGAGCGCCTGGTCACCGTGCAGGAAGGTGCTTCGCTGGCACAGGCCAAGGCGCTGATGCACCAGCACAAGCTGGAGCGCGTGCTGGTGCTGAACGACGCGTCCGAACTGCGCGGCCTGTTCACCGTCAAGGACATCACCAAGCAGACCAGCTTCCCCAACGCCGCCCGCGACGCCCAGGGCAAGCTGCGCGTCGGCGCCGCGGTCGGTGTCGGTGATGGCACGGAAGAGCGCATCGAGCTGCTGGTCAAGGCCGGTGTCGATGCCCTCGTCGTCGACACCGCCCACGGCCACAGCCACGGCGTGATCGAGCGCGTGCGCTGGGTCAAGCAGAACTTCCCGCACGTCGACGTCATCGGCGGCAACATCGCCACCGGTGCCGCCGCGCTGGCGCTGGTCGAAGCGGGCGCGGACGGCGTCAAGGTCGGCATCGGCCCCGGCTCGATCTGCACCACCCGCATCGTCGCCGGTGTCGGCGTGCCGCAGATCACCGCCATCGACAACGTCGCCACCGCGCTGCGCGGCACGGGCGTGCCGCTGATCGCCGACGGTGGCATCCGCTACTCGGGCGACATCGCCAAGGCCATTGCCGCTGGCGCGTCGACCGTGATGATGGGCGGCATGTTCGCCGGCACCGAAGAGGCGCCGGGCGAGATCGTGCTGTTCCAGGGCCGCAGCTACAAGAGCTACCGCGGCATGGGCTCGATCGGCGCGATGAAGGCCGGTTCCGCCGACCGCTACTTCCAGGAAAACGACGAGACCAGCAACCCGAACGCGGACAAGCTGGTGCCCGAGGGCATCGAAGGCCGCGTCCCGTACAAGGGCTCGATGCTGTCGATCGTGTTCCAGATGGCCGGTGGCATCCGGGCCTCGATGGGCTACTGCGGCTGCGCGTCGATCACCGACATGCAGGACCGCGCCGAGTTCGTCGAGATCACGTCCGCCGGCATCCGTGAGAGCCACGTCCACGACGTGCAGATCACGAAGGAAGCGCCCAACTACCGCATGGAGTGACGCGCTTGAGCGACGACGAGCAGCGCCCCGCGTCCACGCCGGGGCCGAAGGGCCGCACCGCTGCCATGCCCTTCATCATGGTCACCGTGCTGATCGACATGGTCGCCATCGGCCTGATCATCCCGGTGCTGGCGCCGCTGGTGGGCAAGTTCACCGGCTCGCAGGCGGACCAGGCCTTCTGGTACGGCGTGGTGACCTTCGCCTTCGGCGTCGCCAACTTCATCGGCTCGCCGGTGCTGGGCGCGCTGTCGGACCGCTACGGCCGCCGCCCGGTGCTGCTGCTCGGGTTCACCGGGCTGGCGCTGAGCTTCTTCGTCACGGGGCTCGCCACGGCGCTGTGGATGCTGGTGGCGGTGCGTCTCGTGAGTGGCGCGTTGCAGGCCAACGCCTCCATCGCGCAGGCCTACGTCGCCGACATCAGCAGCCCCGATCAGCGCGGCAAGCGCTTCGGGATGCTGGGCGCGATGTTCGGCATGGGCTTCATCCTCGGCCCGGTCATGGGCGGGCTGCTGGGCGCCATCGACCTGCACCTGCCGTTCTTCGTGGCCGGCGGGCTGGCGGTGCTGAATGCGGTCTATGGCGCCTTCGTGCTGCCCGAGTCGCTGTCGGTGGAGCGCCGCAGCCCGTCGATCGACTGGACCAAGGTCAATCCGGTGGCTTCGCTGCGCCGCCTGACCGAACTGCGCGGCGTCGGCCCGCTGGTCTTCGTGATGGGGCTGTCCAGCCTGGCGCAGTTCATCCTGCACACCACCTGGGTGCTCTACACGACGTTCAAGTTCGGCTGGGGCCCCAAGGAAAACGGCTGGTCCCTGTTCGCCGTCGGGGTGATGTCGGTGCTCGTGCAGGGCGGCCTCATCCGCGTGGCCCTCAAGCGCTCGACGCCGCAGCGCATCGCCGTCATCGGCCTGGTCTCGTCGGCCTGCACCTACGCCCTGTGGGGCGCAGCCACCGAGGGCTGGATGATGTACGCCGTCATCGGCCTGAACGTCTTCGGCTTCATGGTGCAGGCCGCCATGCAGACGCTGGTCTCCAACGCCGCCGACGACGAATCCCAGGGCCGCACCATGGGCGCGCTCGGCTCGCTCAACAGCCTGACCGCCGTGTTCGCGCCGGTCATCGGCTCGGCGCTGCTCGGTTTCGTGTCGCACCTGCCCCGCGGCGACTGGCGCATCGGCGCCCCGTTCTTCCTCTGTTCGGCGCTGCAGATCACGGCCACCGTGCTCGCCCTGCGCCACTTCCGCCGCCATCCCGCCACGCCGCCCCATCCGGCGCACGTGGTCGCCTGAGTTTGCTGAGTTCGACATGCAACACGACAAGATCCTCATCCTCGACTTCGGCTCGCAAGTCACCCAGCTCATCGGCCGCCGCGTGCGCGAGGCCCATGTCTACTGCGAGATCCACCCCAACGACGTGTCCGACGAGTTCATCAAGTCGTTCGCACCCAAGGGCATCATCCTGAGCGGCAGCCATGCCAGCACCTACGAAGACCACCAGCTGCGCGCGCCGCAGGCCGTGTGGGACGCAGGCGTGCCAGTGCTGGGCATCTGCTACGGCATGTTCACGATGGCGGTCCAGCAAGGTGGCACCGTCGAGGCCAGCGACCACCGCGAGTTTGGTTACGCCGAGGTGCGTGCCCATGGCCACACACGGCTGTTGGACGGCATCGAAGACTTCCGCACCCCGGAAGGTCACGGCATGCTCAAGGTGTGGATGAGCCATGGTGACAAGGTGACCTCGCTGCCGCCGGGCTTCAAGCTGATGGCCTCCACGCCGAGTTGCCCGATTGCCGGCATGGCCGATGAGTCGCGCGGTTACTACGCGGTTCAGTTCCACCCCGAAGTCACCCATTCGGTGCAGGGCATGGCCTTGCTGACCCGCTTCGTGCGCGAGATCGCCGGCTGCAAGGGTGACTGGATCATGGGCGACTACATCGCCGAAGCCGTCGCGAAGATCCGCGAGCAGGTGGGCGACGAAGAGGTGATCCTCGGCCTGTCCGGCGGTGTCGACTCGTCGGTGGCCGCCGCGCTGATCCACCGCGCCATCGGCGACCAGCTCACCTGCGTGTTCGTCGACCACGGCCTGCTGCGCCTGAACGAAGGCGCGATGGTCATGGAGATGTTCGCCGGCCGCCTGCACGCCAAGGTCGTGCATGTGCAGGCCGCCGAGCAGTTCCTCGGCCACCTGAAGGGCGTCACCGACCCCGAGCAGAAGCGCAAGATCATCGGCCGCGAGTTCGTCGAGGTCTTCCAGGCCGAGGCCGCCAAGCTCAAGGGCGACGGCAACAAGGGCGCGAAGTGGCTCGCCCAGGGCACGATCTACCCGGACGTGGTGGAAAGTGGCGGCACCGCCAGCAAGAAGGCGACCATCAAGAGCCACCACAACGTCGGTGGCCTGCCCGCGACGCTGGGTCTGAAGCTGCTCGAACCCTTGCGCGAGCTGTTCAAGGACGAGGTGCGCGAGCTGGGCGTGGCGCTGGGCCTGCCGCACGAGATGGTCTACCGCCACCCGTTCCCGGGGCCGGGTCTGGGCGTGCGCATCCTGGGCGAAGTGCGGGCGGACTTCGCCAGCCTGCTGCAGCGCGCCGACCACATCTTCATCGAGGAGCTGCGCGCCACCATCGACCCCGCCACGGGCAAGAGCTGGTACGACCTGACGAGCCAGGCGTTCACGGTGTTCCTGCCGGTGAAGAGCGTCGGCGTGATGGGCGACGGCCGCACCTACGACTACGTCGTGGCGCTGCGCGCGGTGCAGACCAGCGACTTCATGACGGCGGACTGGGCCGAGCTGCCCTATGCGCTGCTCAAGAAGGTGTCGAGCCGCATCATCAACGAGGTGCGCGGCATCAACCGCGTGACCTACGACGTGTCGAGCAAGCCGCCCGCGACGATCGAGTGGGAGTGAGCGTGATGGGCGTCGGCAACGGGCTCAGTCGCTGTCGCTGACCGGCTCGAAGCGGCGCACGCGCTGTCCGTCGATCTCGACGTCTCCGAAGAACATCGCATGCGGGCGCACCCACAGCCCGCTGGCGTTGTAACGCGGCCGGTAGACCACCAGCGGCGCCAGCGTTTCGCTGTCGCGCGCGGCGCCGAGGACATCGTATTCGCCGCCCTTGTAGTGGCGGTAGCGGCCGAGCGGGGTGTCGGGGAGATCGGGCAGGTCGTTGTTCATGCCCGGCATCTTGCCCCAGGCGATGGGGCCCGCCTGATCAGGCGGCTCCGGCGAGTGCTGGCAGGGCGGCCAGCCAGCCGGGAAGGCGCCGGGACGGGTGCCGAGGTGGATGCGCCGTGCCAGGGGCGCCACCCGCGTGGCTATGATCCCCGACCATGCCTGAACTCCCGATCGATTCCACGGCCGCTGTCGCCGTTCCCCTGCCGGGCTCGCCTGCCGACGAGAACGCCATGCGCCTGGCCCTCGACCAGGCGCTCAACGCGGCGCTGGTCGGCGAGGTGCCGGTGGGCGCCGTGATCCTGCGCGACGGCCAGGTCATCGCCACCGGCTACAACCGCCCGATCACCACGCACGACCCCACCGCCCACGCCGAGCTGGTCGCGCTGCGCCACGCCGCCACGCTGCTGGAGAACTACCGCCTGCCCGAGTGCGAGCTGTTCGTGACGCTGGAGCCCTGCGCGATGTGCGCGATGGCGCTGCTGCACGCGCGCTTCAAGCGGGTCGTGTTCGGTGCGTACGACCCGAAGACGGGGGCCGCCGGCTCGGTGGTCGATCTGTTCGCCCAGCCGCAGCTCAACCACCACACGGCGCTGCAGGGCGGCGTGCTGGCAGACCAGTGTGGCGACCTGCTGCGCGCCTTCTTCGCCCGGCGGCGGGCCGAGCAGAAAGCGCAGCGGTTGCTGGAGCGCCAGCAGGGCGCCTCGGTCACGGCGCCTGCGCTACCATCGCCCGCCGTTCCGCCGACGTCCGAGGGGGCCATCCCCGCCGGTGAGGCGAGCGAGCTGAATGACCTCCTCGTCGACGACGACCTGAACCTGCACCCGGACTGCCACCATGAGCGACCTTGAGCGCAATCCCGATTCCACCGCCGCCACGCCGACGCTGACGATCTACAGCCCTTCCGGGGTGGTCGCCAAGGCGGCCGCCATCCGGCGGGCCGCCAGGCGGCTGGGCGCACTCGGCTTCGACGTGCAGATCGACGAGAGCGCCACCGCGAGATTCCAGCGCTTCGCCGGCGACGACGAGGTGCGGCTGGCTGCATTGCACCGCGTCGCCGAGGCGGCACCTTCCGTCGCGATGGCCACGCGCGGCGGCTATGGCCTGACCCGCCTGCTCGACCGCATCGACTGGCAGCTGCTGGCTGACGCCACCGCCCGCGGCACCCGCTGGGTCGGCTACAGCGACCAGACGGCATTGCAGCTTGGCCTGCTGGCGCACACCCGCTCCCCGAGCTGGGCGGGCCCGCTGGCCTGCGACGATTTCGGGCGCACGACCGCCGATGGCGGTCTGGACGAGGTCACCCCGGACTGTTTCCGCGAGGCGATGTCGGGCGAGCTGGAGGCGGTGGGCTTTCGCACCGAGGCCGGCTTCGACGGACTCGAACTGACCGGCACGCTGTGGGGGGGCAATCTGACGGTGCTGTGCTCGCTGCTGGGCACGCCGCACTGGCCCCAGGTGCAGGGCGGCGTGCTCTTCGTCGAGGATGTCAACGAGCACCCTTACCGCGTCGAGCGCATGCTGCTGCAGCTGCACCAGGCGGGTGTGCTGGCCGCGCAGAAGGCCATCGTGCTGGGCGATTTCGGCCACTGGAAGAAGTCGCCGCTGGACCGCGGCTACAACCTCAAGGCCATGGTGGCGCACCTGCGCTCGGTCTGTGACACGCCGATCCTGACCGGCCTGCCCTTCGGCCATGTGCCGACCAAGGTGACGCTGCCCGTGGGCGTGCAGATCGGGCTGGTGGTGCAGCGCCGCGAGGTCCTGATGGTCTGGGGGGACTGACCCGGCCGCTCACCCGTCCAGCCGGATCGTCCGGGCCTTGGCCGTGAGCTGCTCTGCGAGCTTGTCGGTCTTGTCGGCGTACATGCGCAGATCGCTGCGGCGCAGCAGGCTGGTGCTGGTGTCGTCCAGGTGCGCCTGTGCCAGCCCGATGCTGACGCACACGACCAGTCCCGGCTGGATGGCCGACCAGGGGTGCTGGTGGATGGCCTGTTTCAGGCGCGCGACGAGGTCGCTCCCGATCCGCTCGGTCATGTCGCGCAGGACCAGCACGAACTCGTCTCCAGCCAGACGCACCGCCAGATCCTGTGGCCGGACCACGCCGCGCAGCAGCTGTGCCATCTCGCGCAATACGTCGTCTCCGAGTACGTGCGAGTACCGGTCGTTGATCTGCTTGAACCCGTCGATGTCGATCATCACCAGACACCATGGCTGCTGCGCGTGCTGCGGGTGCGGCGTCAGCAGCTCCTCCAGCCGACGCTCCAGGCGGCGGCGGTTGGCCAGTCCCGTCAGGGGATCCTCCAGTGCCAGCTGTTCCAGGGCGCGCGTGCTGGTGTGCAGCGCTTCCAGGGTGCGCGTCTGTTCGCGCCAGGCCAGGTGCAGGGCCGCCATGCGTTCCCGGTTGGTGATGACCTCGGTCTGCTGGCGCAGCTGGCAGTCGCGAAAGGCATGGAATTCGGAGAGCACGCCGCCCGCGTCGCCCAGCGCCTTGAAGGCTTCCATGCGCTGGTGGCGCGCCATGAGCTCGAAATGGAGCTGTCCTTGTGCGCAGGCGATGTCCAGCGTGTGCTGCGTCGCCGTCAACGCGGCGCTCCATTGTTCCGCCGCCAGATGGCAGCGCGCCACGATCCAGTGGGCGAGTGCATGCAACCAGCGCGGCAGCGGGCGGATGTCCATGCCCAGCGCTGTATCCAGCGCCTGCAGGCGCTCTTCGCTGTGGGCCTGGAATCCGGCGCTGATGATCTTCAGCATCGACTGCATCGCCGGGCCGCAGAGGTCGGGCAGTGGTGTCTCGGCCTCGCACTGCTGCACGGGCAGTTGCCGGAAGTCCTCCAGCTGGTCCCGCATCGCCGGCTTGATCACCGGTGCCTGTCCGCGCTGCAGGCACAGCTCCAGCCGGTACAGCTCGTTGACCAGCCGGTTCACCATCGGGCTGGCTGCGGCATGAGGTGGGAGGAGCCGTTGCGCGAGCTCGATGGTCCTCACCAGGATGCGGTCCGCATAGTCCGCATCGACCCAGGTGGCGGCCATGCCCAGGTGGTTGTAGGCGTCCACGGTGTGCGGGCCTGGCGGAAGGGTGTCGGCCAGCTGCACGCCGAGCGTGGCGCTTTCGACGGCTTCTTCGGACAGCCCGAGCAGCGTTGCCAGGTGCGCGACATGCGACAAGGCCAAGGACTCTTCCTGCGGCGTGTTCAGGACGTTGAACAGGTGCGCCGACTGTCGTGCCAGTGACAGTGCGGTGTTCAGCTCTGCGTTCAAATGCTCGGCCAAGCCCAGCAGATACAGCGCCCGCGCCTGCGTCAGCAGTTCGCCCTCAGACCTGGCACGTGCCAGCACTCCCGCAGCGAGCGCATGGGCCTGCTGGTGCTGGCCCTGGGCCAGGACGGTTCGGACCTCGTCCAGTGCTGCGGAATAGTCACTTTCGTGCATCTCGTCGTGCGCCTTCCCTGGCCCGTGTACCGGTTGAAATAGTGTTGATTTTTCGCAAGATGATAGGCAACGGTACCGCAGGGTCAATCTCCGGAATGGGCATAGTTCACGAAGTGGTCCATGGTGACCATTGGTCACCGCTTCTGCAGGATGGATGTGCTAACAAGCGCTACCGCACATGAATTCGTCCTGTAAAAGAAAGAACAGGTTGAAAGAACTTGCTTTTCGCAATGAAAAAGCGCCCTGAGGCGCTTTGTTGTGGGGGCGTGCCGGGTGCGCTCAGAGCACCTCGGATGCAAAATCAGCCAGCCGCGAGCGCTCGCCGCGCGCCAGCGTGATGTGGCCTGCGTGCGGCCAGCCCTTGAAGCGGTCCACCGCGAAGGTCAGGCCCGAACTGCCTTCGGTGAGGTAGGGGGTGTCGATCTGCGCCAGGTTGCCCAGGCAGATGATCTTGGTGCCCGGGCCTGCCCGCGTGATCAGCGTCTTCATCTGCTTGGGCGTGAGGTTCTGCGCCTCGTCGATGATGACGATCTTGTTCAGGAAGGTCCGCCCGCGCATGAAGTTCAGGCTCTTGATCTTGATCTTGCTGCGCACGAGGTCGTTGGTCGCGGCACGGCCCCATTCGCCGGCGGCTGTCTCGCCGCGGGCCAGCACTTCGAGGTTGTCGTCGAGCGCGCCCATCCACGGGCTCATCTTCTCCTCCTCGTTGCCGGGGAGGAAGCCGATGTCCTCGCCCACCGGGACGGTCACGCGGGTGACGATGATCTCGGTGTAGCGCCGCTCGTCGAGCACCTGGCTCAGCGCCGCGGCCAGCGTCATCAGCGTCTTGCCGGTGCCCGCCGTGCCGGTCAGCGTGATGAAGTCGCAGTCCGGGTCCATCAGCAGGTTGAGCGCGAAGTTCTGCTCGCGGTTGCGCGCGGCCACGCCCCAGACGCCGTTCTTGGCGTGGGTGTAGTCCTTGAGCGTCTTCAGCACGGCCGACTTGCCGGTGATCTCGGTGACACGCGCGTACAGCGGCGCGTTGCCCGGGCTCTCCAGGTAGACGAACTGGTTGATCATCAGCGACGGGACCAGCGGGCCGCTGATGCGGTAGAAGGTCGAGCCGCCTTGCTGCCAGCTCTCCATGGTCTTGCCGTGGCGCTCCCAGAAGTCCGCGGGCAGTGCCAGCACGCCGGTGTAGAGCAGGTCGCCGTCTTCGAGCGTCTTGTCGTTGAAGTAGTCCTCGGCCGGCAGGCCCAGCGCACGCGCCTTGATGCGCATGTTGATGTCCTTGGACACCAGCACGATCTCGCGCTCGGGGTGCTGGCCGCGCAAGGCCTGCACGACGCCGAGGATCTGGTTGTCCGCCTTGCCCTGCGGCAGGCCGTCGGGCAGCTTGAAGTCGACGAAGGTGGTCTGGAAGAACAGCTTGCCGCCGGCATCCTTGTGGCCGGTGCGGGCCAGCGGGATGCCGGCGGCAGGATCGAATTTCGAGGAATCGCCCTGGCTGGCGGCCAGCGCATCCAGCTCGCGGCTGACCTGCCGGACATTGCGCGAGACTTCGCTCATGCCCTTCTTGTGGCCGTCCAGCTCTTCGAGCGTGATCATCGGCAGATAGACGTCGTGCTCCTCGAAGCGGAACAGCGACATCGGGTCGTGCATCAGCACGTTCGTGTCGAGGACGAACAGTTTGGCCGGACCGGTGCGTGCGGAGCGAGCCCGGGTCGCCTTGGGGGTCGGGCGGGCAACCGGGGCGGGACGCGCGGCCGGGGACACAGCGGCCTTGACGGGCAGTCCGGTCGGAGCCGGCTTGACAACCGGCGGTGCCGCTGCTGGCGGGGGCGGCGGCTGCAGCTCCAGGGCGACGGACTCCTCGGCGGGCGCTTTCAGCGTTCGGCGCGCGGGTTTGGGCGCGGCCTGGGCGTCAAAGGCAGAAGGATCAAGGATGGTGCCGCGCTTGGCGGGAGGTTTGGGCAGAGGCATGAGCTAGGGCGTCACTGGAAAAAGAAAAAGCCGCACAGCAAGCTGTACGGCTTCTCGTTGGTCGGCGGATGCGGTTCATGTCTTACGCGCATGAACCCATTATGCACAGGCCGCCGGTGTCGCCAAGCGTGCTCAGGCGGGGCTCTTCAGCTCCTTGACGGTCTTGAGCACTTCTTCCACATGGCCGGCCACCTTGATGCCACGCCATTCGGCGCGCAGTACGCCAGCGGGGTCGATCAGGAAGGTCGAGCGCTCGATGCCCTTGACCTTCTTGCCGTACATGATCTTGTTCTTGACCACGCCGAACATGTGGCAGAGCTTTTCTTCGGTGTCGGCGATCAGCTCGAAGGGCAGTTCCAGGTTCTGCTTGAACTTGTCGTGCGAGGCCATGTTGTCACGGGATACACCGAACACCACGGCGCCAGCGCTCGTGAAATCCTTGTGGTGATCACGAAACTGCATGGCTTCAGTGGTGCAGCCGGGTGTGTTGTCTTTCGGGTAGAAATACAGCACCACGGTTTTGCCGAGGAACGCCTGGGGGGTGAATTTCACGCCGCCGGTTGCATTCGCTTCAAGTTCCGGAAGAGGTTTGTTGAGAGCGGGCGTCATGCAATTTCTTTAAGTCTGAGGATCCCTGACGGGGATAAGCCGTCTATTATAAGTCCAGTCGGTGGTCTGCAGCCATCCGGCGGGATGGTCGCGCGTACACCCTGCGCCTCGTTCAGCCGATCAGCAGCGCCGCCACGACCCGGCGGTTTTCGCTGGCCAGCACGTTGTAGGTGCGGCAGGCAGCCAGCGTGTCCATGCATTCCACCCCGATGCGCGCGTCGATCAGCGTCCGGATCAGCGAGGGGTGCACGAAGCGGATCTTCTTGCCGCTGCCGAAGATGACCAGTTCCGGCGTGTAGACCATCAACGCATCGAAGTCCTCGCGGCTCAGATCCTCGTGGCGCGTGCAGGCCCAGGCCACCACATCGCCCTTGAACGGCACGATCACGCTGCTGCGCCACTGCTGCAGGCCGACCTGGTTGTTCACGGACACGGCGTCCGGCGTCGTGGAAAAGATGGCGTTGACGCCTTCGATGCGGTCGGGCTGGAGTTTCACGGCGGTCGGCGCTGGCGCCAGGAAGTGGGGGACGGCCCGGAGATGGGGCCGGGATGCGGTAAATTCTAGCTTTTGTCGCACCTTTCCCTCTCATTCGAACAGGATCTCCCTCGTGCTCAAGACCGTCGCCAAGTCCAGCAAGCTCGCCAACGTGTGCTACGACATCCGCGGGCCCGTGCTGGAGAAGGCCCGCCAGATGGAGGAGGAGGGCCACAAGATCATCAAGCTCAACATCGGCAACCTGGCCGTGTTCGGGCTGGAGCCGCCCGACGAGATCGTGCAGGACATGATCCGCAACATGCCGCACTCGGCCGGCTACACGGACTCGAAGGGCCTGTTTGCGCCGCGCAAGTCGGTCGTGCACTACACCCAGGAGAAGGGCGTCAAGGGCGTCACCGTCGATGACGTGTACCTGGGCAACGGCGCCTCCGAGCTGATCGCGATGAGCATGAACGCGCTGCTCGACGACGGCGACGAGGTGTTGATCCCGTCGCCGGACTACCCGCTCTACACGGCGGTGGTCGCGCTCTCGGGCGGCAAACCGGTGCATTACGTGTGCGACGAGCAGTCCGAGTGGATGCCCGACATCGCCGACATCCGCGCCAAGATCACGCCGCGCACCAAGGCCATCGTCGTCATCAACCCGAACAACCCGACCGGCGCGCTCTACCCGGATGCGGTGCTGCGCGAGATCGTGCAGGTGGCGCGCGAGCACCAGCTCATCATCTTCGCCGACGAGATCTACGACAAGACGCTCTACGACGGCCACGTCCACACCAGCATCGCGTCGCTGGCCGACGACGTGCTGATCCTGAGCTTCAACGGCCTGAGCAAGAACTACCGCGCCTGCGGCTACCGCGCCGGCTGGATGGTGGTGTCCGGCGACAAGCGCCATGCCCGCGACTACATCGAGGGGCTGAACATGCTGGCCTCGATGCGCCTGTGCGCGAACACGCCGGGGCAGCTCGCCATCCAGACCGCGCTCGGCGGCTACCAGAGCATCAAGGATCTCGTGCAGCCCGGCGGCCGGCTGTGCCGCCAGCGCGACCTGGCGCACAAGCTGCTCACCGAGATCCCGGGCGTGACCTGCGTGAAGCCCAAGGCGGCGCTCTACATGTTCCCGAAGCTCGACCCCCGGATGTACCCGATCGCCGACGACCAGCAGTTCGCCTACGAGCTGCTGGCCGAGGAGAAGGTGCTGATCGTGCAGGGCACCGGCTTCAACTGGGCCACGCCGGACCATTTCCGCCTCGTGTTCCTGCCCAACTCGGACGACCTGTCCGATGCGGTCGGGCGCATCGCCCGCTTCCTCGACGGCTACCGCCGCCGTCATGGCACCTGAGCAGCGCTCTACCCATCGCTGCCACGCCATTTGTTGTCTGACCTGATTTTTGACCGTAGATCAATCGCCATGAAACCCATCCAAGTCGGCCTCCTGGGCATCGGTACCGTCGGCAGCGGCACGTTCAACGTGCTTCAGCGCAACCAGGAAGAGATCCGCCGCCGCGCGGGCCGCGGCATCGAGATCACGATGGTGGCGGACCTGAACGTCGAGCGCGCCCGCGAGATCGTCGGGGACGGCGTGACGGTCGTCGCCGATGGCCGCCAGGTGATCGCCAATCCCGAGATCGACATCGTCATCGAGCTGATCGGCGGCTACGGCATCGCCCGCGCGCTGGTGCTCGAAGCGATCGCCGCGGGCAAGCACGTCGTCACCGCCAACAAGGCGCTGCTGGCCGTGCACGGCACCGAGATCTTCGCGGCCGCCCGCGAAAAGGGCGTGATCGTCGCGTTCGAGGCGGCGGTGGCCGGGGGCATCCCGATCATCAAGGCGCTGCGCGAAGGCCTGACCGCCAACAGCATCCAGTGGGTGGCCGGCATCATCAACGGCACGACCAACTTCATCCTGTCCGAGATGCGCGACAAGGGCCTGGACTTCGACGTGGTGCTGAAGGAAGCGCAGCGCCTGGGCTACGCCGAAGCCGACCCGACCTTCGACATCGAAGGCGTGGACGCGGCCCACAAGGCCACGCTGATGAGCGCGATCGCGTTCGGCGTGCCGGTGCAGTTCGACAAGGCCCACATCGAGGGCATCACGAAGCTGTCGGCCGTGGACATCCGCTATGCAGAACAGCTCGGTTACCGCATCAAGCTGCTGGGCATCGCCAAGCGCCAGGCCGCCGGCATCGAGCTGCGCGTGCACCCGACACTGGTGCCGAGCAAGCGCCTGATCGCCAATGTCGAGGGCGCGATGAACGCCGTGATGGTGCAGGGCGACGCCGTGGGCACGACGCTGTACTACGGCAAGGGCGCCGGCTCCGAGCCGACCGCCTCCGCCGTGATCGCCGACCTGGTCGACATCACCCGCCTGCACACGGCCGACCCGGACCACCGCGTGCCGCACCTGGCCTTCCAGCCGGACGAGCTGCACACCACCCCGATCCTGCCGATCAGCGAAGTGCGCACCGCGTTCTACCTGCGCCTGCGCGTGGCGGACCAGAAGGGCGTGCTGTCGGCGATCACCTCGATCCTGGCGACCTCCGACATCTCGATCGACGCCGTGCTGCAGCGCGAGTCCAACGACGGCGAGCACCAGACCGACGTCATCATCCTGACGCACGAGACGCAGGAAGGCGTGATGCGCGCGGCGCTGGCGCAGATGCAGGCGCTGCCGACGGTGCTCGCGCCGATCGTGTCGCTGCGCAAGGAAGAGCTGGCGTGAGCCGGCAGTGGGCACCCTGAAGCACGCACGATGAACTACATCAGCACCCGAGGCGACCAGACCGAGCGCCGTTTCTGCGAGATTCTGCTGGAGGGCCTCGCGCCCGATGGCGGCCTGTACCTGCCGGTCCGCTACCCCCGGATCGACGGCCCCACGCTCGCCCGCTGGCGCGGCCTGTCCTACGCCGAACTCGCCTTCGAGATCCTGTCGCTCTACATCGACGACATCCCGGCCGACGACCTGCGCGCCCTGACCCGCAAGACCTACACCGCGGACGTCTTCGGCACCGAAGCCATCGTCCCGCTCAAGCCGCTGGAGCCGGGTCTGTGCCTGGAGTCGCTCTCGAACGGCCCGACGCTCGCCTTCAAGGACATGGCGATGCAGCTGCTGGGCAATCTGTTCGAGTACGAGCTCGGGCGCCGCGGCGAGCAGCTCAACATCCTCGGCGCCACCTCCGGCGACACCGGCAGCGCGGCCGAATACGCGATGCGCGGCAAGACCGGCGTGCGCGTGTTCATGCTTTCGCCCCACGGCCGCATGAGCCCGTTCCAGCAGGCGCAGATGTTCAGCCTGCAGGACGAGAACATCCACAACCTCGCCGTCGAAGGCGTGTTCGACGACTGCCAGGACATCGTCAAGGCGGTCTCGAACGACCTCGAATTCAAGCGCGCCTACCGCATCGGCACCGTCAACTCGATCAACTGGGCGCGGCTGCTGGCGCAGGTCGTCTACTACTTCGCCGGCTACTTCCAGGCCACGAAGTCCAACGACGAGCTGGTCAGCTTCACCGTGCCGTCCGGCAACTTCGGCAACGTCTGCGCCGGCCATGTCGCGCGCATGATGGGCCTGCCGGTCAAGCACCTCGTGGTGGCGACCAACGAGAACAACGTGCTCGAAGAGTTCTTCCGCACCGGCACCTACCGCGTGCGCGGCAGCAGCGAGACCTGGGAGACGTCCAGCCCGTCGATGGACATCAGCAAGGCGTCCAACTTCGAGCGCTTCGTGTTCGACCTGCTCGGCCGCGACGGGGCGCGCACCAAGGCGCTGTTCGGTGATGCGGTGTCGACGGACGGCGTCTTCACGCTGTCGGCCGACGAGTTCGCCCGCATCCCGGGCTACGGCTTCCAGTCCGGCCGCTCGACCCACGCCGACCGCCTCGCCACGATCCGCGCGACCTGGGAAGGCCAGGGCGTGCTGATCGACACCCACACCGCCGACGGCGTGAAGGTGGCGCGCGAGCTGCGCGAGGACGGCGTGCCGATGATCGTGCTGGAAACGGCGCTGCCCGCGAAGTTCGAAGGCACGATCGCCGAGGCGCTCGGCGCCGACGTGCAGGCGCCGCGTCCGGCCGCGCTGGCCGATCTGGAGTCGCGACCCAAGCGCTTCCGGGTCATGCCGGCCGACACGGCGGTGATCCAGCAGTACGTCCGCGACCACGTGCCGCTGTGAACGTCGTCGGCCTCTGCGGCGCGTCCGGCTCGGGCAAGACCACGCTCGGCGAGGGCCTGATCCGGGCACTCAAGGCGCGTGGCTGCCGCGTCTCGGTGATCAAGCACGCCCACAAGCGCTTCGACATCGACCGCCCCGGCAAGGACAGCTTCCGCCACCGCGAGGCCGGCGCCTTCGAGGTGCTGGTCGCCAACCGCCACCGGCTGGCGCTGATGCGCGAGTTCGAGGTCGAGGCCGATCTGACGGTCCACCAGCTCATCGCCGAACTGAGCGACCTGGGTGCGTTGGGTGCCGAGCACTGGGTGATCGTCGAGGGCTTCAAGCACGCCGACCTGCCCAAGGTCGAAGTCTGGCGCGCGGCCCATGGCGTCCCGGCCGCGTATCCGCACGATCCGTTTGTCGTCGCGGTGGCCCGCCCGCTGGCTGACTCCGTGCCCCATCCCACTGGCCTGCCGCTGCTGGATCTGGACGATCCGGCGTCGGTGGCCGACTTCCTGCGAAGCGACCCGCAACGCTATGGCTACCGCGCCCCCGAACACCGCTGAACCGCAGGCGGCCCCGCGCCGACCGGTGCTGCAGAGCCTGGACGATGCGCTGGCGACGCTGCTGGCCGCCGTGTCCGCGACCTGCGCGGCGCAGTCCGAAACCGTCTCCACCTTCGACGCGCTCGGTCGCGTGCTGGCCGAGGATGTGTGTTCGCTGCTGGATGTGCCACCGGCTGACAACACGTCGATGGACGGCTACGCGATGCGCGCGGCCGATGTGCCTGCAGTGGGCACCGTGCTGCCAGTGAGCCAGCGCATTCCGGCGGGCGTCGTCGGCCAGCCGCTGCAGCCCGGCACCGCGGTGCGCATCTTCACGGGGGCGCAGGTGCCGCCCGGCGCCGATGTCGTCGTGATGCAGGAGCAGTGCGAGGCCGTGGCCGGCGACGGGCTGGGCGCCGTGCGCGTCACCCTCGTGCCGCCCGCCGGGCAATGGATCCGCCGCCGTGGCGAGGACGTGCAGCGCAGCGCCGTCGTGCTCGCGGCCGGCACGCGGCTGACGCCGGCCGCGCTCGGGCTGGCCGCTTCGGTCGGCGCCGCGACACTGAAAGTCGCCCGTCGCCCGCGCGTGGCCGTGTTCTCGACCGGCGATGAATTGGTGATGCCGGGCGAGGTGGCACCTGAGCAGATGCGCCCCGGCGCGATCTACAACTCCAACCGCTACACGCTGCGCGGCCTCGTGCAGGCGATGGGCTGCGAGGTGCAGGATCTGGGCATCGTGCCGGACCGGCTCGACGCGACCCGTGCCGCGCTGCGGGCGGCGGCGGCGAGCTGCGACCTGATCATCACGTCCGGCGGCGTCTCGATGGGCGAGGAAGACCACCTGCGCCCCGCCGTACAGGCGGAAGGCCGGCTCGACCTGTGGCAGATCGCGATGAAGCCCGGCAAGCCGCTCGCCTTCGGCGCGGTGCGGCGCGAGGACGGCAGTGAAGCCTGGTTCATGGGGCTGCCAGGCAATCCGGTGTCGAGCTTCGTGACCTTCCTGCTGACGGTGCGGCCCGTGCTGCTGCGGCTGCAGGGCGCACACGCCGAGAGCTGGGCGCTGCGCAGCTACCCGCTGCGCGCCGCCTTCGACTGGCCGAAACCCGACCGCCGCCGCGAGTTCGTGCGCGCCCGGGTCAACGCGGAAGGTGCCGCCGAGCTGTTCCCGAACCAGAGTTCCGGGGTGCTTACCTCGGCGGTGTGGGCCGACGGGCTGGTGGACATCGCCGCCGGACAGGTGATCGCGCGCGGCGAGGTGGTGCGCTTCGTGCCGCTGGGTGAACTGGGCTGAGGCGGAACGACCATGCAGATCCACATCAAGTATTTCGCATCCCTGCGCGAGTCGCTCGGCGCGGGCGAGACCCTGACGCTCGACACGCCGCTGACGGTCGGCCAGTTGCGCGACCAGCTCATCGCGCGCGGCGAGCCGCACGCTGGCGCGCTGGCGCGGGGCAGGGCGCTGCGGGCGGCGCTCGACCAGACGATGTGCGCCGAGACCGCGGCGCTGACGCCGGGTGCCGAGGTCGCATTCTTCCCGCCGGTCACCGGAGGCTGAACGATGTCGTCGTCCTCGCTGCCGTTGCCCCGCCTGTCCAGCGTCTCCATCCAGACCGGCGACTTCGATCTCTCCGCCGAAGTCGCCGCGCTGCGCCGCGGTGACGCGGGCGTCGGCGCCGTCGCTGCTTTCGTCGGCACCGTGCGCGACCGCCACGCCGGCCAGCCCGACGCCGGCTCGATCAGCGCGCTGGAGCTGGAGCACTACCCCGGCATGACCGAGCGCAGCATCGAGGCGATGATCGACGACGCCTTCCGCCGCTTCGACATCCGCGGCGTGCGCGTCATCCACCGCGTCGGCCCGCTGCAGATCGCCGACCAGATCGTGCTGGTCGCGGTCACGTCGATGCACCGCGGCGAGTCGTTCCAGGCCTGCGAGTTCCTGATGGACTACCTCAAGTCCGAGGCGCCGTTCTGGAAGAAGGAAACGACGGCGGACGGCGCCGGCTGGGTCGATGCCCGGGTCAGCGACGAGACCGCGCTGCAGCGCTGGGGCATCGTCTCCGGCAACGCGACCGGCGCCTGCGCGTGATGCCGCCGACGCTGGTGCAGGCGGCTGCGGTGGCGGTGGGCGCCTCGCTCGGCGCGTTGCTGCGCTGGCAGGCGGGGCTGCGACTGGGGTTCGTCGCCGGCTTTCCGCTGGGCACGCTGGCGGTCAACGTGGTGGGCGGCTTCCTGATCGGACTCGCACTGGTCTGGTTTCGCTTCCATCCAGAAGCTACTAACGGCAGACTGTTCGTGGTCACCGGCTTCCTCGGTGGTCTGACAACGTTCTCGTCGTTCTCGGGCGAATCGCTGGCCTTGCTGCAATCGGGGAATGTGCCGCTGGCCTTGCTGCACAGCGCGGCGCACCTGCTGGGCGCGCTGGCGGCGGTGGCGCTGGGGTGGTGGCTGGGCCGGCTGGTGTTCGGTGGCTGAACTCCCCACGCTGGGCGAGCCACGAAAAAGGGCGCCCCGCAGGACGCCCTCTCGCTGCAGTGCCACCCCGGCACTGCGCCCTGGCGCTCGGCTCAGCGCTGCTGACGGCGGCGGCTGACGGCGCCCAGCACGCCCAGGCCAGCCAGCAGCATGGCGTAGCTCTCGGGTTCCGGCACCGCGGTGACCGAGACGTTGTCCAGTGTCATGCCGCTGCTCATGCCGGGCAGGCCGCCGCCCACCGAGCCGAAAAACAGCTTGTAGCTGGTGTTGCTGGCCAGCGTGAGGCTGGTGGTGTCGGTGCCCGTGCCGTTGATCTGGACCAGCGGACCCGGCGAGACGTAGCTGGACGTGTTGATGTTGTACAGCGCCCAGAAGCCCGAGCCGTCGTAGTCGAAGTTCAGGGTGTAGCCACCACCCGCGCCCACGCTGAAGGCGGTGTAGGCCGAGTCGCCGCCACCGAATTGCATGGACTGGTCGCCGGCCACGTCCACGATCTTGAGGGTGCCGCTGGCAGCGTTCGAACCCCATTCCGTGGCGCCATAGCCGCCCAGGTTGGTGTAGGTCTCGAACGAGTTCGTGGCCACCGCGGACATCTCGAAGTCGCCGTTGGTGATCAGGTTGGTTGCAGCGTTGGCGCCGGTGCCGAAGGCAGCGAGCAGCAGGGCGGCGGCCAGGGAGGTCAGGGTCTTTTGCATGTGCAGTTCCAGTCAGGGGTTGTTGCGGATTCGGAGTTGGCGTGGCGTTGAAGCGCCTCGTCGTTTCCTGTCTGTACCTTAGCAACTCTGCTTCAAATGAAAACACCAGTCATGGTGGCGGCTCCCCTGTTGGGGGGTGGCCTGCGGACCCGGGCGGCCAACTTGTACCGAATTGAATCGCCGGCCCCTTGATCCGTGGGGGATCTTGCCGTTGCGAGAACATTCCTGCCGGTCGATGTCCATCTCTGGCCGGGAAAACCCCCGGGCGGCTATAATCCACAGGTTTGTCTGCCAACAACGCTACCCAGCGTCGCATGCTTGTCCCCCCTGACCGGAAAGGCGCTTGTCGCCGGTGCTCCATCCGCAGAGCCCGCCTGGTCTGAAGCAGCGCTGGGGGCGCTCAATCCGGAGTTCCCGTGCTGCCCGTCCTGCCCCCCGCTATCCTCGCACTCGCAGACGGCACAGTCTTTCTAGGCACCTCGATCGGCGCTGCCGGTCACACAGTCGGCGAAGTGGTGTTCAACACCGCGCTCACCGGCTACCAGGAAATCCTCACTGACCCGAGCTACTGCCGGCAGATCGTGACCCTCACGTATCCGCACATCGGCAATTACGGCGTCAACGAGCAGGATGTCGAGGCCTCGAAAGTCCATGCCGCTGGTCTGATCATCAAGGACCTGCCCGTCCGCGCATCCAACTTCCGCCAGTCGATGACGCTGGCCGAGTACCTCGTGCGCGAAGGCACCGTCGCCATCGCCGACATCGACACCCGCCGCCTCACCCGCGTGCTGCGCACCCACGGTGCCCAGAACGGCTGCATCATGGGTTTGCCGGCTGACACCGCTGTGACGCAGGCCATGATCGACGAGGCTGTCGCGCTGGCCCGCCGCGCGCCGAGCATGGCGGGTCAGGATCTCGCGCAGGTCGTCACCCGCCGCGAGCCCGAAGTCTGGACCGAGACCGAGTGGCAACTGTTCGCGGCCAATGGCGAGCCGGGCTTCGGCGAGCAGAAGGCGCCGCAGTTCCACGTCGTGGCCTATGACTTCGGCGTCAAGCGCAACATCCTGCGCATGCTGGCCGAGCGGGGCTGCAAGGTGACGGTGGTGCCCGCGAAGACCCCGGCGGCCGACGTGCTCGCTCTTCAGCCGGATGGCGTCTTCCTGTCCAACGGCCCTGGCGACCCGCAGCCCTGCGACTACGCGATCGCTGCGGCGCAGACCCTGATCGAGACCGGCATCCCGACCTTCGGCATCTGCCTGGGTCATCAGATCATGGCGCTGGCCTCGGGTGCGCAGACCTTCAAGATGAAGTTCGGCCACCACGGCGCCAACCACCCGGTGAAGGACCTCGACACCGGGCGGGTCTCGATCACGAGCCAGAACCACGGCTTCGCGGTCGATGCCGAGACCCTGCCCGCCAACCTGCGCCCGACGCACGTGAGCCTGTTCGACGGCACCCTGCAAGGGCTGGCGCGTACCGACAAGCCGGCGTTCTGCTTCCAGGGCCACCCGGAAGCCTCGCCCGGCCCCCATGACATTGCCTACCTGTTTGACCGCTTCACTGCGCTCATGACCCAGCACGTGGCGGAGAAGAACAATGCCTAAGCGCAGCGACCTGAAATCCATCCTCATCATCGGCGCCGGCCCGATCATCATCGGCCAGGCCTGCGAGTTCGACTACTCCGGCGCCCAGGCCTGCAAGGCCCTGCGCGAAGAAGGCTACAAGGTCATCCTGGTCAACTCGAACCCGGCGACCATCATGACCGACCCGGCCACGGCCGACGTCACCTACATCGAGCCGATCACCTGGCAGGTGGTCGAGAAGATCATCGCCAAGGAGCGCCCGGACGCGATCCTGCCGACCATGGGCGGCCAGACCGCGCTGAACTGCGCACTCGACCTGCACAAGCACGGTGTGCTCGACAAGTACCAGGTCGAGATGATCGGTGCCAACGAGCACGCGATCGAGAAGGCCGAAGACCGCCTGAAGTTCAAGGACGCGATGACCAAGATCGGTCTCGGCTCGGCCAAGTCCGGCATCGCGCACTCGATGGACGAGGCGCTGGCCGTCCAGAAGGCGATCCAGACCGAAATCGGCGGCAGCGGTTTCCCGATGGTGATCCGCCCGAGCTTCACGCTCGGTGGCACCGGCGGCGGCATCGCCTACAACTCGGAAGAGTTCGAGACCATCTGCAAGCGCGGCCTCGACCTCTCGCCGACGAAGGAGCTGCTGATCGAGGAATCGCTGATCGGCTGGAAGGAGTACGAGATGGAAGTGGTCCGCGACAAGGCGGACAACTGCATCATCGTCTGCTCGATCGAGAACCTCGACCCGATGGGCATCCACACGGGCGACTCGATCACCGTCGCACCGGCGCAGACGCTCACCGACCGCGAATACCAGCTGCTGCGCAACGCCTCGATCGCCATCCTGCGCGAGATCGGCGTGGACACCGGCGGCTCGAACGTGCAGTTCTCGATCAACCCGAAGGACGGCCGCATGGTCGTCATCGAGATGAACCCGCGCGTGTCGCGCTCCTCGGCGCTGGCGTCCAAGGCCACCGGTTTCCCGATCGCCAAGATCGCGGCCAAGCTGGCGGTCGGCTACACGCTGGACGAGCTGAAGAACGACATCACCGGCGGTGCCACGCCGGCGTCCTTCGAGCCGTCGATCGACTACGTGGTCACCAAGATCCCGCGTTTTGCCTTCGAGAAGTTCCCCGCTGCCGATTCGCACCTGACGACCCAGATGAAGTCGGTCGGCGAGGTGATGGCGATGGGCCGCACCTTCCAGGAGTCGTTCCAGAAGGCGCTGCGCGGTCTGGAAACCGGCATCGACGGTCTGACCGAGCGCTCGACCGACCGCGACGAGATCGTCGAGGAGATCGGCGAAGCCGGCCCGGAGCGCATCCTGTACGTGGGTGACGCGTTCCGCATCGGCATGACGCTCGACGAGATCTTCGAGGAAACCGCCATCGACCCGTGGTTCCTGGCCCAGATCGAGCAGATCATCGCCATCGAAGCCCAGGTCAAGGCGCGCACGCTGGACAGCTTGAGCGCCGACGAGATGCGCTTCCTGAAGAAGAAGGGCTTCTCGGACAAGCGCCTGGCCAAGCTGCTGGGCACCAACCAGCACGACCTGCGCCGCCGCCGCCACGTGCTGGGCGTGCGTCCGGTCTACAAGCGCGTGGACACCTGTGCGGCCGAGTTCTCCACGCAGACCGCCTACCTGTACTCGTGCTACGAGAACGCCGACGGCGAGTGCGAAGCCGCGCCGACCACCAACAAGAAGATCATGGTGCTGGGCGGTGGTCCGAACCGCATCGGCCAGGGCATCGAGTTCGACTACTGCTGCGTCCACGCCGCCCTCGCCATGCGCGAAGATGGCTACGAGACCATCATGGTCAACTGCAACCCCGAGACGGTCTCGACCGACTACGACACCTCCGACCGCCTGTACTTCGAGCCGGTGACGCTCGAAGACGTGCTGGAGATCGTCGAGAAGGAAAAGCCGGTCGGCGTGATCGTGCAGTACGGCGGTCAGACCCCGCTGAAGCTGGCGCTCGACCTCGAAGCGAACGGCGTGCCCATCATCGGCACGACGCCCGACTCGATCGACGTGGCCGAAGACCGCGAGCGCTTCCAGCAGCTGCTGCACGCCGTCGGCCTGAAGCAGCCGCCCAACCGCACCGCGCGCACCGAAGAAGCAGCACTGACGCTGGCCAACGAGATCGGCTACCCGCTGGTGGTGCGCCCGAGCTACGTGCTGGGCGGCCGGGCGATGGAAATCGTGCACGGCGACAAGGACCTCGAGCGCTACATGCGCGAAGCGGTGCGCGTCTCCGACAAGTCGCCGGTGCTGCTGGACCGCTTCCTCGATGACGCGGTCGAAGTCGACGTGGACTGCATCGCCGACGCCAGCGGCGCGGTGATGATCGGCGGGATCATGGAGCACATCGAGCAGGCCGGCGTCCACTCCGGCGACTCGGCGTGCTCGCTGCCGCCGTACACGCTGAGCGCCGTGCTGCAGGACGAGCTGCGCCGCCAGACCGCGCTGATGGCCCGGGCCCTGAAGGTGATCGGCCTGATGAACGTGCAGTTCGCCATCCAGGGCGACGTGACGGCCGGGCTCGATGCCTGCACCGTCTACGTGCTGGAAGTGAATCCGCGCGCGTCCCGCACCGTGCCCTACGTGTCGAAGGCGACCGGCCAGCCGCTGGCCAAGATCGCCGCGCGCTGCATGGCCGGGCAGTTGCTGGCCGAGCAGAAGGATCCGAACGGCCAGGTGCCGCACGAAGTCGTGCCGCCCTACTTCAGCGTCAAGGAAGCCGTCTTCCCGTTCAACAAGTTCCCTGGCGTGGACCCGATCCTCAGCCCGGAAATGCGTTCGACCGGCGAAGTCATGGGTGTGGGCAAGACCTTCGCAGAAGCCATGCTCAAGAGCCAGCTCGGCGCCGGCTCGCGCCTGCCGCGCAGCGGCAATGTCGTGATCTCGGTCAAGTCCAGTGACCATGCCCGCGCCGTGGCGATCGCCCGCGACCTGCATGCGCTGGGCTTCGGTATCGTGGCCACCAAGGGCACGGCGGGCGCCATCTCGGCTGCGGGGATTCCGGTCAGGATCGTCAACAAGGTCAAGGATGGCCGCCCGCACATCGCCGACATCATCAAGTCCGGCGAGATCCAGCTGGTCTTCACGACAGTGGACGAGACGCGCACGGCAATCGCCGATTCGCGCCACATCCGCACCGCCGCGCTGGCCAACCGGGTGACGTACTACACGACGATGGCGGGCTGCGAAGCCGCCACCGAAGCACTCAAGCACCAGGACGGTCTCTCGGTTGTTTCCCTGCAAGAGCTGCATGCCGAACTGATCTAAACTCCGCGCCTTGATCTGTCGCCGCCGCCGGCCTTCCGCAGGGAAGCTGGCGGCGGCTCGTTTTTGTCCCTGCAATCGACTATCGAGTTAGAAAAACCATGGCCACGATTCCGTTGACCAAGCGCGGCGCCGAGCTGCTCAAGGCCGAGCTGCACCGCCTCAAGACCGTGGAGCGGCCCTGGGTGATCAATGCGATCGCCGAGGCCCGTGCGCAGGGTGACCTGTCCGAGAACGCCGAGTACGAAGCGGCCAAGGACAAGCAGGGCTTCATCGAAGGCCGCATCCTGGAAGTCGAAGGCAAGCTGGCGGTCGGACAGGTGATCGATCCCAGCACGCTCAATGCGGGCGGTCGGATCGTGTTCGGCGCGACCGTCGATCTGGAGGAGGAAGAGTCGGGCGATCCCGTGACCTACCAGATCGTTGGCGAGGACGAGGCCGACATCAAGTTCGGGCGCATCTCGGTCGGCTCACCCATTGCCCGTGCGCTGATCGGCAAGGAAGCCGGCGACGTGGCGGTGGTGAATGCGCCCGGTGGCGCGAAAAACTACGAAATCATTGAAGTGCGTTACACCTGATCCGGAGGTCCGCCCATGCTGAATCGAGTCCGAACGGTGCTGGCGGCCTTGTGGCTGGGTCTGGTGGCGACCTTGGCTGTCGTGGTGGCGCCGGTGCTGTTTGCGGGGCTGGAGCGTGCTGAGGCCGGGCGACTGGCTGGCAACCTGTTTCGCATCGAAGCCTATGCGGCGCTTGGACTGGCCGCAGCGCTGTTCCTGATCGAGCGGCGACTGGCGTCCTTGCGCATGCGGGCTGGTCAGGGCTCGGTGCTGTCGGTGAATCTGCTGCTGGTTCTAGGCGCGCTGTTCTGTACCGTGCTGGGCTACTTCGCGCTGCAGCCCATGATGGAGGCGGCCCGTGCCGGGCAGGGGCGTCTGAGTTTCGGCGCGTTGCACGGGATCTCCAGCGTGCTGTTTGCGCTGAAGGGCCTGTTGTTGCTGGGCCTGGTCTGGCGCGGCGCCGAGGCGAACTGAGCGCTCTGCGGAACAAGCGACAGCAGCAGGAAACGCAAAGACCCCGATTTCGGGGTCTTTGCGTCAACGACGGAGGCGGGCGTGTGGTCCCGGTGGGTTCATTCGCTGCTCTGTGCGCGTTTCTTGGTGCCGATCAGGCGTTTCTTGGACCGTTTGACGATGCCGCCCGCGGTCAGTCGCTGGTTGCCGAAGATGGTGAGCTTCTTGACCTGGGCGCGCTGCGAGCCGCTCTTGGAGAACGTCAGCAGCTTCACCACGCGGGGCGCTGCGGCACGCCGGTCGGCCGAGCCGGGGCGCTCTTCCTTGGCCGGCAGCGGGCGCCAGAGTACCAGCAGCTTGCCGATGTGCTGGATCGGCGCAGCCTCCAGTTCATCGGAGAGCGACGCCAGCAGGGCTTCACGCGCCGCGCGGTCGTCGCTGAAGACACGGACCTTGATCAGTCCGTGGGCATTGAGGGCAGAGTCGATCTCCTTGAGAACGGCGGGAGTGAGTCCTTCGGACCCGATCATGACGACGGGGTCGAGGTGGTGGGCCTCAGCGCGGTGTTCCTTGCGCTGGGCCGGAGTCAATTGGATGGCAGCCATGCCGCTATTATCGTTGCGATATGAAGATCGACAGTAAAAGCAAGAAGATCAACAAGGCGTGGCTCAACGAGCACCTGACCGATCCCTACGTCCGGCAGTCCAAACGCGACGGTTACCGCGCCCGCGCCGCCTACAAGCTCAAGGAAATCGACGAGACTTTTCACCTGTTCCGGCCCGGTCAGGTGGTGGTCGATCTGGGGGCGTCGCCTGGCGCCTGGAGCCAGTACCTGCGCCGCCGTTTCGCCCCGAAGGAGGCCGGCATCGGTGGTGCGGCCGCGGGCGAGCTCAACGGGACGATCATTGCACTCGACCTGCTGGATTTCGAGCCGATCGAGGGGGTGCGCTTCATCCAGGGCGACTTCCGTGAAGACGCCGTGCTGCAGCAGCTGGTCGACGTGCTGGGTGGGCGGTCCGTTGACGTGGTGGTGTCGGACATGGCGCCGAACCTGTCCGGCATCGAGGTGTCGGACGCTGCCCGCATTGCCCACCTGATCGAGCTGGCCATCGAGTTTGCGCAGGCCCACCTGCGTCCCGATGGCGTGCTGGTGTGCAAGGTGTTCCACGGCAGTGGTTATAGCCAGCTGGTACAGTTGTTCAAGGACCATTTCCGGGTGGTCAAGCCCATCAAGCCCAAGGCCTCTCGCGACAAATCGGCGGAAACCTTTCTGGTCGGTCTGGGGCTGAAACATGCGGGCAAGAGAAGCTGAGTTCCGGTGAGAGACTGCACGCCTTGCCTGTTCCCGGTCAGGGTTGCCCGTCAAACATCGGCTTGCCGAGGGGTTGACTGCACTAGAATTGCCCTCATCTACCGCGTAGATGCGTACCAAGCGGCACGCAAGGCCCCGATCTGGGGCGTGTTCGAATCAAATAAGGAGCCGCGGTGAACAATCAATGGTTCTCCAAAGTAGCTGTGTGGCTGGTGATAGCGTTGGTGCTGTTCACCGTTTTCAAGCAGTTTGACCGCACGGCCACGGCCGGTAACCAGATCGGGTACTCCGAGTTCCTGGAAGAGGTGCGTTCCAAGCGCATCCGCGAGGTGGTGCTGCAGGAAAACCCGGGTGGTGCCGAGATCGAGGCACTGACCACCGACGACAAGAAGATCCGCACCACGGCCACGTATCTCGATCGTGGTCTGGTCGGTGATCTCATCACCAACGGCATCAAGTTCCGCGTCAAGCCGCGCGACGAACCGTCCTTGCTGACGAGCCTGCTCATCTCCTGGGGTCCGATGCTGCTGCTGATCGGCGTGTGGGTCTACTTCATGCGCCAGATGCAAGGTGGTGGCAAGGGCGGCGCCTTCAGCTTCGGCAAGAGCCGTGCCCGCATGCTCGACGACACCAACAACTCGGTGACGTTCGCCGATGTGGCTGGTTGCGATGAAGCCAAGGAAGAAGTGAAGGAACTGGTGGATTTCCTCAAGGATCCCCAGAAATTCCAGAAGCTTGGTGGGCGCATTCCCCGTGGCGTGCTGATGGTCGGCCCTCCGGGCACCGGCAAGACGCTGCTGGCCAAGTCCATCGCCGGTGAAGCCAAGGTGCCGTTCTTCTCGATCTCCGGTTCGGACTTCGTGGAAATGTTCGTCGGTGTCGGTGCAGCCCGTGTGCGCGACATGTTCGAGCAGGCCAAGAAGAATGCGCCGTGCATCATCTTCATCGACGAAATCGACGCGGTCGGTCGGCACCGTGGTGCCGGCCTGGGCGGCGGCAACGACGAGCGCGAGCAGACCCTCAACCAGATGCTGGTCGAGATGGATGGTTTCGAGACCAACCTCGGCGTGATTGTCGTGGCAGCCACGAACCGCCCGGACATCCTGGACCCGGCCCTGCTGCGCCCCGGCCGCTTCGACCGCCAGGTCTATGTGACCCTGCCGGACGTGCGTGGTCGCGAGCAGATCCTGAACGTGCACATGCGCAAGATCCCGATCGGGCAGGACATCCGTGCCGACATCCTGGCGCGTGGCACACCGGGTTTCTCCGGCGCTGATCTGGCCAATCTGGTCAATGAAGCGGCCTTGTTCGCTGCCCGCCGCAATGGCCGGGTCGTGGAGATGGTCGACTTCGAGAAGGCCAAGGACAAGATCATGATGGGCCCCGAGCGGAAGTCCATGATCATGCCCGAGGAGGAGCGTCGCAACACCGCTTACCACGAGGCGGGTCATGCGCTGGTCGCTCGTCTGCTGCCGAAGACGGATCCGGTCCACAAGGTGACGATCATCCCGCGCGGTCGTGCGCTGGGCGTGACGATGCAGTTGCCGGAAGGCGATCGCTACAGCCTGGACAAGGAACGCATGCTGTCGACCATCTCCGTGCTGTTCGGTGGCCGGATCGCGGAAGAGGTGTTCATGAACCAGATGACCACCGGCGCCAGCAACGACTTCGAGCGTGCCACCCAGATTGCCCGCGACATGGTGACGCGCTACGGCATGACGGATGCGCTTGGCCCGATGGTCTACGCGGACAACGAAGGTGAAGTGTTCCTTGGGCGCTCCGTGACCAAGACCACCAACATGTCCGAGCAGACGATGCAGAAGGTCGATTCGGAGATCCGCCGCATCATCGACAACCAGTACGCGCTGGCCCGTCGCCTGATCGAGGAAAGCCAGGACAAGATGCATGTGATGGCCCAGGCGCTGCTGGAGTGGGAAACCATCGATGCAGACCAGATTGATGACATCATGAACGGCCGTCCGCCCAAGCCGCCCAAGGACTGGATCCCGTCGGTCAACAAGTCCCCCGGTGGCCCGTCGAATCCGCCTTCCATCAGTTCCGGCAATGCCGCTGCACCCGCCTGATGCGCAGCAGAATCAGCGCTGAACACTGAATCCAGAAACGGGGCGCAAGCCCCGTTCTGCTTTTTGTACCGTACCGAGTTGCCCGTGATGCATCCATCCACCAGTTCCGCTGTGTGCAGCGTTTCTCCCGGCCCCTTCTGGTCGACCAGTCGCTACCAGATCGACCTGCGGACCGTGCGTGTCATGGGCATCGTCAACGTCACGCCGGATTCGTTCTTCGATGGCGGTCGGTCCTCCGCCTCCATGGCGTTGAGACACTGTGAAACCCTGCTGCTGCAGGGGGCGGATCTGCTGGACATCGGCGGTGAGTCGAGCCGTCCGGGGGCCGAGCCGGTGTCTGCGGAGCAGGAGTGGTTGCGCATCGAGCCTGTGCTGCGGGAGGCGCTCTCTCTGGGGGTGCCGCTGTCGATCGATACCTGCAAGCCCGAAGTCATGCACCGGGCGCTGGATCTCGGTGCGGACATCATCAACGACATCCAGGCGCTGGGTGCCGTCGGCGCCATGGAGGCCGTGGCGCATCACCCGCAATGTGGTATCTGTCTGATGCACATGGCTGGTCAGCCCTCGACCATGCAGGCCGCGCCCTGGCATGCCGATGTGGTCTCCGAGGTGAGGGATTTCCTGGCGGACCGCGTCCGGGCACTGACGGCGCGTGGCGTGGACCGCCAGCGCATCGTGCTCGATCCTGGCATCGGTTTCGGCAAACGCGTGGAAGACAACTTCGCCCTGGTGCGCGGGCAGCAGGCCTTGCTCGACCTCGGGCATCCGGTGCTGGCGGGGTGGTCGCGCAAGTCGTCGCTCGGGGCCGTGACGGGCAAGCCAGTGGCGGATCGACTCTGCGCCAGTGTGGCAGCGGCCTTGGCCGCAGCGCAGTGCGGCGCCCGCATCCTTCGTGTTCATGATGTGGATGCCACCGTGGACGCGCTCAAGGTGTGGCGAGCCGCCGGATTGTTGTGAGACATGGTGGCAGACCGTGACTGCCATCAAGATAATGTGGGCAATGGGGGTTAACATGACCATTCATCAGAAATTGCCTCACGGGATTGAAATGAGCAGAAAGTATTTCGGGACGGATGGAATTCGTGGCGCAGTGGGCACTTATCCGATCACGCCAGATTTTGTGCTTCGGCTGGGCAATGCCGTTGGTCGGGTGCTGCGCGCGACCCATGACCGTCCGGTTGTCTTGATCGGCAAGGACACGCGCATCTCCGGCTACATGCTGGAGTCTGCGCTGGAGGCCGGTCTCAACTCGGCCGGCGTGGACGTGATGCTCACGGGCCCGTTGCCGACCCCGGGCGTGGCCTACCTGACCCGGGCACTGCGCCTCAGCCTGGGCGTGGTCATCAGTGCCTCGCACAATCCGTATGCCGACAACGGCATCAAGTTCTTCTCGGCCCGCGGCGAGAAGTTGCCGGATGCCTGGGAAGAAGAGGTCGAGGCCGCGCTGGCCGCAGCGCCGCTCTGGGTCGATTCCAGCTCGCTCGGCCGGGCGCGCCGGCTCCACGATGCACCGGGGCGCTACCTGGAATTCTGCAAGTCGACCTTCTCGAACGACCTGTCGCTCAAGGGCCTGAAGATCGTCGTCGATGGCGCCAATGGTGCGGCCTACCACATTGCCCCGGACGTGTTCCACGAACTGGGTGCCGAGGTGATCCGCATCGGCTGCGAGCCGGATGGCTACAACATCAATGAAGGTGTCGGTGCCACGTCGCCGCAGGCGCTGGTCGACGCCGTCAAGCTGCACCGCGCCGACTACGGCATCGCGCTCGACGGTGATGCCGACCGCCTGCAGGTCGTGGATGGGGCGGGGCGCCTGTACAACGGCGATGAACTGCTCTACGCCATGGTGGTGGACCGGCTGGCGCAAGGTGAGCAGGTGCCGGGTGTCGTCGGGACACTGATGACGAACATGGCAGTCGAGGTCGCCATCCAGCGCCGCGGCATCGAGTTCGTGCGGGCCAAGGTGGGTGATCGCTACATTCTCGAAGAGCTGACGCGGCGTGGCTGGCAGCTCGGTGGGGAAGGGTCCGGCCATCTGCTGGCGCTGGACCGCCACACCACCGGCGACGGCATCGTCAGCGCATTGCAGGTCCTGCAGGCGCAGCAGCGGGCCTGCCGCTCGCTGTCCGAGCTGCTGGAGGGGGTCGATCTGTTCCCGCAGACGCTGCTGAACATCCGCCTGGCGCCTGGTCAGGACTGGAAGAATAACCAGGCACTGTTCGCGGAAGAGGAGCGCATCACCGCAGAGCTGGGCGACACCGGTCGCGTGCTGATTCGTGCCTCGGGCACGGAGCCTTTGCTGCGGGTGATGGTGGAGGCGCAGGACGCCGAAGTGGCACGTCGCTGTGCACAGCGGATGGCGGACACGGTCAAGGCCTGAATCCGGACCACCGTCCTGGAAACAAAAAACCCGGCAGTGCATGCCGGGTTTTTTGTTGTGCGCGTGTTCCTGATGAATCAGCGCTTCGGCGGAATCAGCACCCGATCCACGAGGTGGACCACGCCATTGCGTGCTGCGATGTCCGCACGGGTGACCAGGGCGTCTTCGACGGTCACGAACTCACCCGCGCGCGACGTCGTCAGCGGCGATCCTTCAAGCGACGTGAGCTTGCCATTGGTAATGGCAGCTGCCGGCAGACGCGATGCGACCACATGGTAGGACAGCACGGCCTTCAGGCTCGCAGGGTCCTTGCCGAGCGCTTCCATGGTCTTGGCGGGAACGGCCTTGAAGGCTTCATTCGATGGCGCGAACAGGGTGTACGGACCTTCGCTGTTCAATGCGTCGGTCAGGCCGGCCTGTCGCACGAGCTGCGACAGCGTGGACAACTCCGGGGTGGATGCCAGCGTGTCGGCGATCGACGGGGGGGCGCTCATGGCCGCGCAGCCAGACAGGGTCCAGGCCGTCACGCCAGCCATTGCCAACAACCAGAGACGTTTGTTCATGCAAGCTCCTCGTTCAATCGGTTTCGGGTTCCGGACCGATGTCCGGACGGTCGGCCGATTCTTCTCTGCAACTGTGACGAATCGATGACGGGGTTGTCGTGTGTGCACTGCAGGCGGCCGGCCTGAGCCGAATGGCTTTTTTCCGACGAGCGTGGGGTCATGCGTTTGTCACAATACGCCCCTACGATTCGTTTCATCGGCGACGTGCCGTTGTCCGCATTTGAGGAAACCACATGAATATTCGCACTATCGGTCAGACGATGTTGGCCTTGACGCTGACAGCAGCGGCCAGCATCGCTGCTGCGCAGGACGCCACAGGCGCCGGTGCATCGTTCCCTGCACCGATCTACGCCAAGTGGGCCGATGCCTACAACAAGGCGTCTGGTGCGCGTATCAACTACCAGTCGGTCGGATCCGGCGCCGGCATCAAGCAGATCAAGGGCAAGACGGTCGACTTCGGCGCCTCCGATGCGCCGCTGAGCGACGAGGATCTGGCCAAGGACGGCCTGATGCAGTTCCCGACGGTGATCGGCGGTGTGGTGCCGGTGGTCAACATCAAGGGCATCCAGCCCGGCCAGATCAAGATGTCCGGGGAACTCCTGGCCGACATCTATCTCGGCAAGGTCACCAAGTGGAACGATGCGGCACTGGTCGCGCTGAACCCGGGCGTGCCCCTGCCGGATGCGGCGATTGCGGTGGTCCGCCGTGCGGACGGTTCGGGCACCAGCTTCATTTTCACGAACTACCTGTCGAAGGTGAATGCCGACTGGAAGGCCAAGGTTGGTGAAGGCACTGCCGTGAACTGGCCGACCGGTGCTGGCGGCAAGGGCAACGAAGGCGTCTCGGCCTTCGTGCAGCGCCTGCCGAACTCGATCGGCTATGTCGAATACGCCTACGCCAAGCAGAACAAGATGTCGTACGTGATGCTGAAGAATGCCGCTGGCAACTTCGTGGCGCCGGATGATGTCAACTTCAAGGCCGCAGCGGCTGGCGCAGACTGGTCCAGGTCCTTCTATCAGGTGCTGACCAACCAGGCTGGCAAGGATGCCTGGCCGCTCACGGGTGCGACCTTCATCCTGATGCACAAGGTCCAGGACAAGCCCGGCCAGGCCACCGCAGCGCTCAAGTTCTTCGACTGGGCCTACGGCAGCGGCGACAAGATGGCCAACGACCTCGAATACGTCGCGCTGCCGGAAGCGCTCAAGACCCTGGTGCGCAAGCAGTGGGGCGAGATCAAGGACGCCTCCGGCAAGGCGATCGCTTACAAGTAAGCACGCCCTCCACGGCGTCCAACGCACACTCGGTTGCGGCTTGCGGGCCGGCAATCGGGTGTTCAGCCGTGTCCGGTGCCAGCCTCTGCCTGGCGCCCAGACCATCCTGAGGAGTCCCTGTGGCCGCTACACTCCCGGCTCAATCGCCGGAAACCGCATCGAAAATGGCTGAAAGATCTGGAAACGAGGGCTCGCGCGCCGTGGTGCGCATGCCTTGGGCTGACGCGCTCTTTGCCTTTGTCGCACGCGCCTGTGCCTGGCTGACGCTGGCATTGCTGGTGGGCATCATCGTGTCGCTGATCGCTGGAGCGATGCCGGCCATCCGGGAGTACGGCTTGTCGTTCCTGTGGCGCAGCGAATGGGATCCGGCCGAAGACCGCTACGGTGGTCTGGTCATGATCTACGGCACGCTGATGACGTCCTTCATCGCGCTGCTGATCGCCGTGCCGGTGAGTTTCGGCATCGCGCTCTTCCTGACCGAGCTGTCGCCCGGCTGGCTGAAGCGTCCGCTGGGCATCGCTGTCGAGCTGCTTGCGGCCGTGCCGTCGATCGTCTACGGCATGTGGGGCCTGATGGTCTTCGGCCCGATCCTGGCCCGCTTTGTCCAGCAGCCGCTCCAGTCGGTGTTCGAAGGCGTGCCGGTGCTGAGTGATCTCGTCTCCGGTCCGCCGGTCGGCATCGGCATTCTCTCGGCCAGCATCATCCTGGCGATCATGATCATCCCGTTCATCGCATCCGTGATGCGCGATGTGTTCGAGGTGACGCCCCCGATGCTCAAGGAGTCCGCTTACGGCCTGGGCGCGACCACCTGGGAAGTCGTGTGGAAGGTGGTGATGCCTTACACCAAGACGGGTGCGGTCGGCGGCATCATGCTTGGGCTCGGGCGTGCGCTCGGGGAAACGATGGCGGTCACCTTCGTGATCGGCAACATGAACCAGCTGAATTCGGTGTCGCTCTTCGAGGCCGCCAACAGCATCACCTCGGCACTGGCCAACGAGTTCGCCGAAGCCGGCGAGGGCTTGCACCAGGCCTCGCTGATCTACCTTGGGCTGGTGCTGTTCTTCATCACCTTTGTCGTGCTGTCCCTGTCCAAGGTCCTGCTGGCCCAACTGAAGAAAGGCGAGGGGCGCTGATGAGCACCACTGCGTCGTACGAATCGCGGCTGGCGATGCACCGCCACCGCAAGCGCATCAACAACGTGGCGCTGACCCTGTCGCTGGGCGCCATGGCCTTCGGGTTGCTCTGGCTGGTCTGGATCCTGATCGAGACCGTGCGCATGGGGTTGGGTGGCCTGAATCTGGCCACCTTCACCGAAATGACGCCACCGCCGCAGGCTGAAATCGGCGGCCTGGCCAACGCCATCTTCGGCTCGCTCACCATGGTCGGTCTGGCCACGCTGCTGGGAACCCCCATCGGCGTGATGGCCGGGGTGTATCTGGCGGAATACGGCCAGTCCGGCTGGCTGGGTCGGACCACCCGCTTCATCAACGACATCCTGCTGTCCGCGCCGTCCATCGTGATCGGCCTGTTCGTCTACAGCGTCTGGGTGGCCCGGATGAAGAGCTTCTCCGGGTTCGCCGGTGTGCTGGCCCTGACGCTGATCGTCATTCCGGTGGTGATCCGCACCACCGAGAACATGCTCAGCCTGATCCCGAACGCGATGCGCGAGGCCGCCTACGCGCTGGGTACGCCCAAGTGGAAGGTGATCCTGTCGATCACGCTGAAGTCGGCGCGGGCCGGGGTGATGACCGGCGTGCTGCTGGCGGTGGCGCGCATCTCCGGCGAGACCGCTCCGCTGCTGTTCACGGCGCTGTCCAACCAGTTCTGGACCAGCAATCTGAACGAGCCGATGGCCAGCCTGCCGGTCACGATCTACAAGTTCGCCATGAGTCCGTACGAGAATTGGCAGAAGCTGGCCTGGGCCGGGGTCTTCCTGATCACCGTGGGCGTGCTGGCCCTGAACATCGTTGCGCGCACGCTGCTGCGCAACAAACACTGAACTCCCGAGGATCCTTCGATGGACGCCAAAGTCGCTACGCCCACCGCCGACAAGATCAAGGTGGCAGTTCGCAACCTGAACTTCTATTACGGCAACTTCCACGCACTCAAGAACATCAACCTCGACATCCCGGAGAAGAAGGTCACCGCCTTCATCGGCCCGTCGGGCTGCGGAAAATCGACGCTGCTGCGCACGTTCAACCGCATGTTCGAGCTCTACCCGGAGCAGCGCGCGGAAGGCGAGATCCTGCTGGACGGAGACAACATCCTCACGTCCAAGGAAGACATCTCGCTGATCCGTGCCCGCGTCGGCATGGTCTTCCAGAAGCCCACACCCTTCCCGATGTCGATCTACGACAACATCGCGTTCGGCGTGAAGCTCTTCGAGAATCTGCCCCGCGTCGAGATGGACGAGCGGGTGGAGTGGGCGCTCAAGAAGGCGGCCCTGTGGAACGAGGTCAAGGACAAGCTCGACAAGAGCGGCTCCGGTCTGTCTGGCGGTCAGCAGCAGCGTCTGTGCATCGCCCGCGGCATCGCGATCAAGCCTGAAGTGCTGTTGCTGGACGAGCCTTGTTCGGCGCTGGACCCGATCTCCACCGGCAAGATCGAGGAGCTGATCGACGAGCTGAAGAGCGACTACACCGTGGTGATCGTCACCCACAACATGCAGCAGGCCGCGCGCAGCTCGGACTACACCGCCTACATGTACCTCGGCGACCTGATCGAGTTCGGACCGACTTCCGACATTTTCATGAAACCCCGGAAAAAGGAAACCGAGGACTACATCACCGGCCGATTCGGCTGACGCCAGCGCGGCACACTGCTTGCTGCGTGTTCCGCGTCTGTCATTCCCTGTCCTTTCCATATCCATATCGCCGGAGTTACCCACCATGGACAAGCATCTCTCCAGTCAGTTCGATGTCGAATTGAGCGGCATTTCCACCCGCGTGCTCGAAATGGGCGGCATGGTCGAGTCCCAGGTGGCGCAGGCCATGCTGGCGCTGACGCAGTTCAGCGAAGAAATCGCCGTGCAGGTGATCCGCACCGAAGAGCGCGTGAACCAGATGGAAATGGAGATCGACCGCGATCTCTCCACCATCATTGCCCGGCGCCAGCCGACCGCGCGCGATCTGCGCCTGCTGATCGCCATCTCGAAGACCATCGGCAATCTGGAGCGTGTCGGGGACGAGGCGGCACGTATCGCGCGCACGGTGCGGGGTCTGGTGCAGACGGGGGTGCTGGGCCGGCTGCGTTTCCCGGTGTCGGACGTGTCGATCGAAGCCAGCCTGGCGACCGCGTCGCTGCGCAAGGCGCTGGACGCCTTCGCGCGTCTGGATGTCAACCAGGCGCTCGAAGTGATCCGCCAGGACGACGAGATCGACCGCGAGTTCGATGGCCTGCTGCGCAAGCTCATCACCTACATGATGGAAGATCCCCGCACGATCTCGGTCTCGATCGATCTGGTGTTCGTCGCCAAGGCGATCGAGCGGGTGGGCGACCACGCCAAGAACCTGGCGGAGCAGATCATCTACATCGTCAAGGGCATGGACGTGCGGCACAACACGCCGGACGCCGTGGCCGACATGGTGCGGTGAGATGGCGCGCGTGCTGGTGGTCGAGGACGAGCCGGCGATCGCCGAGCTGATCGCGATCAACCTGCGGCACGCCGGTTTCGAGGTGGTGACCGCAGCCTCGGCGGAGCAGGCCCAGGCGGCAGTGGATGCCGTGCTGCCCGATCTCGCCATGCTGGACTGGATGCTGCCGGGGGCATCCGGACTGGAGCTGACGCGCCGCTGGCGGCAGGCCCCGCGCACCCGCGAACTGCCCATCATCATGCTGACGGCGCGTGCCGAAGAACGGGACAAGGTGGCCGGGCTGGATGCGGGGGCCGATGACTACCTCGTCAAGCCATTCTCCTCCGGAGAGCTGCTGGCGCGCATCCGGGCCGTGCTGCGCCGGCGGGCGCCGACCGCGAGCGAGGCGGCCGTGGAATTCGGTGGTCTGCGCCTGGATCCCTCGACCCGGCGGGTGTCGCGCGAGGAAGTCGAGTGCCGGCTCGGTCCGACCGAGTTCAAGCTGTTGCACTACCTGATGACGCACCCCGAGCATGTCCACAGCCGCTCGCAGCTGCTGGACCGCGTCTGGGGCGACCACGTCTTCATCGAAGAGCGCACCGTGGATGTGCACATCAAGCGTTTGCGCGAGGCCCTGTTGCCGGTACATTGCGCGCAGCTGATCGAAACCGTGCGCGGCGCGGGCTATCGACTCACCGCTCACTCTGCTGTCGCCTGAACGGCATGGCCCGACCGCTGCGGCGGTGTTCAACTCCTGTCATTCGATGATCTACAAGGACTTTCCATGAGCCTTGTCTTGCGGCGTATGTTCGCGACCCTGCTGCTCATGAGCCTGCTCGCGCTGATCGGCGGCCTGATCGGCCTGCGTCTGCATGCCCCTGTGCTGGGCACCTGGACGGGTGCACTCTTCGGCGTGATGCTGTCTGGCTGGCGCGATGCACGCCGCGCCGGGCGCCTGATGGCCTGGTTGCGCGGCGACCTGGAGGGCGAGGCCCCGCGTGATGGCCAGCTCTGGGGTGAAATGGCTTACCGCACCGAGCGTGCGCTGCGGCAGCGCGAACAGGCCCTGCGCTCCGAGCGCCAGCGGCTGGGCGAGTTCCTGCGTGCCATCGAGGCCTCGCCCAACGGGGTCATCCTGCTGGATGCCGACGAGCAGATCCTCTGGTTGAACCAGATTGGTGCGGTCCATCTGGGGCTGGATCCCCAGCGGGATCTGGGTCAGCGCATCACCAACCTGGTGCGTTCGCCGGCGTTCGTGACGGGCCTGCAGGCTGGCGAGTGCCACGAGGCGATCAGCCTGCCGCACTACCAGTCCCGGTTGTCCCTGTCGCTGCTGGTGCGTGCCTATGGTGCCGGCCAGCGTCTGCTGCTGACCCAGGACGTCACCGAGCGGCTGCAGGCCGAAGCCATGCGGCGCGACTTCGTGGCCAATGTGTCGCACGAGATCCGCACGCCGCTCACGGTGCTGGTGGGTTTTGTCGAGACCCTGGGCAACCTGCCGCTGGGCGAGGCGGAACGGCAGCGTCTGCTGGGTCTGATGGGCCAGCAGACGCTGCGCATGCAGACCCTCGTGGCCGATCTGCTGACCCTGGCGCAACTGGAGGGCAGTCCGCCGCCGTCGGCAGACGAGTGGGTCTCGACGGAAGAGCTGCTCAAGCAGGTCGAAGTGGAGGCCCGCGGGCTCTCCCGTGGTCGCCACCTGATCCAGTTCCCGGACGAGGCCATGCTGCGCGCCCAGGCCGCCGACATCGCCGGCATCCGGACCGAACTGCTCTCGGCGCTGACCAATCTCACCAGCAACGCGGTGCGCTACACGCCGGAAGGCGGGCGCGTCGCGGTGAGCTGGACGCGGCGGCCCTCCGGTGGTGGCACGTTCGAGGTCCGCGACAGCGGCATCGGCATCGCCCGCGAGCACCTGCCGCGCCTGACCGAGCGCTTCTACCGGGTCGACGGCAGCCGCTCGCGCGAAACCGGCGGCACGGGGCTGGGCCTGTCCATCGTCAAGCACGTGGTGCAGCGCCACGGCGCCGAGCTGGAGCTGGACAGCGAACCGGGCAAGGGGTCGGTGTTCCGCCTGACTTTCCCGGCGGCCCGTGTCCGCGTGCTGCCAGCGCTCAGGAGCGTCGCCGATAGACCAGCATGACCTCGTCCCGGTCGGCCGGGCGCCGCTCGCGGGCGACCAGGGTCCATCCCGGCACCACCGGTGTGTCCTTGCGTGCTTCCGGGGTGTTGAGGTGTTCGCTGTGACCGACCAGCAGCCATGTGCAATCGGTGGTGCGCGGGTCGAGTGACAAGCGCCATGTTCCGTGCACCTCCAGCGCGGCCAGCTGGCTGCGCGAGATGTTCTGCGTGGCCACGCAGCCGGTGGCCGGGAGGTGGGTGGCCAGCCGCTGCACCAGCGGGCGGTAGCTGCGCGCATGGTCCAGCAGCGGCAACCAGAGGGTCATCAGCAGCAGCCAGCTCAACGCGACCCCGCCCGCAGGCAGCACCATGCTTTTCCAGAGAGCGTGGCGGTGGTGTCCGGTGCGCCAGCGCACGAGCGCCAGCCAGGCGACCGTGCCCGCCAGCGCGATGCCCAGTGCCAGCAGGCTGAACCGCGGCACGAATTCCGGCGCCAGGCGGGCGACATTGGCCGCCGGCTGGGCCGGCACCCCGGTGTGCATCGCGACGTAGATCACCCAGATGAACAGCGCGCTGACCGTGAAGAAGAACACCGAGAACCAGTCGATGGCGGCGCTGACGCTGCGCTGCAGGGTTGGCAGGGCAAACGCTCCCAGCACGGCCAGCGCCGGCAGCGCCAGCATGAGGGCGCGGTCGGAGGCGCCCATGGATGCACTCACCAGCAAGGCCACGAGCACGATCACCAGCGGGATCGACAGGTGGCGCTTGAGCAGCTGGCGACGCCAGCGCCACAGTGTCCAGGCTGCCAGTGGCCAGACCGGCCAGGTGAACCAGACGAGCAGCTTCGGCAATCCCAGCCAGTCGGTGTTCGGGATGACGCGCCAGACCCAGGCATCCAGCAGCGTGCCAATCCCGCCGGCCAGTGCGCAGGCTCCGAGCAGCCACGGCACGAGCTTGCGGGATTCGGCATAACTGGATCGCCAGCAGACCAGCGCGCCTCCCAGGCCCATCAGCAGTCCGGTGGTTGCCGCACCGCTGGCGGCCAGGGTGGTCAGGGCCACCAGCGCGGCTGCGCGACTCGCGCCGATGCGGTAAGGGCTGGCCGCCAGTGCATAGAGCAGCAGGGCGGTGGCTGCCAGCTGCACCAGCTCGGGCGTGGTTTCATGGCCGAGCTGCAGCAGGCCGAGGCTGGCCATCAGCGCGAGCACGGCGCCATCGGCCATGGCCCGGGCGTAGTCCACGGGATGGGCTTCGCCGCCGAACGCAAACGCCACGGGCTGTGCGGCTTCCGTTCGCGCCAGGTGCAGCGTGGCATACCAGACCAGCGCCAGCGTGGCGGTCAGCAGCAGCGCAAACGGCAGGCGCGCCGCCAGGGCGGGGTCGATCCAGGGCGCCAGCCCCTTCATGCAGGCCGCGCCGATCCAGTAGGGCAGGACGCCGCCCTCCGTGCTGCCCCAGCCCGCGATGGTCGGGTGCAGCCAGGACGCTTCGCCCCGCAGCAGGCTGGTCATGTAGCCGAATGCGGTGATGTCCGCATTCTTCCAGGGATCGCGCCCGAAGACGCCCGGCAGCACATAGGCGGCGCAGAGCAACAGCAGCGCAAGGCGCGGCAGGCGCTGCACGGCACGCTGGGTCACGAGCGCTGGATTGGGGGAATGCGCAGACACGTAGTGCGTAAGGAGTGCGAAGGTGGTGCAGAGGATGTGCCCGCATGCGGCAAAAAAAAAGGCAGCCCGGGCTGCCTTTTCTTGCGCACGCGACGTGCGTCGTTCCAGGTGGCTGGATTACTTCTTGATGCCGACCTTGAACTTGTTGCGGAACTTCTCGACACGGCCGCCCAGGCTGTCGATGCTCTTCTGCGTGCCGGTGTAGAACGGGTGCGTCTCGCTGGTGGTTTCCAGCTTGAACAGCGGCAGTTCGCGGCCGTCTTCCAGGGTGATCTTCTCGCGGGCCGGGGCGCACGAGCGGGTCACGAACTGGAAACCGTTGGACAGGTCGACGAAGCAGACGTCGCGGTAGTTCGGGTGGATGCCGTCTTTCATGGGGAGTCCTCGCTGTGTGCCGGGAGCCACGCTGCACCATGCAGACGCACTTTCCGACAGCGGAAAAACAAAGATTATAGCGTGCGCAGCACTGGCTTCAGCCGCCGCGACGCATCATGTCGAAGAAGTCGATGTTGCTCTTCGTGGCCTTCATCTTGCCGAGGATGAACTCCATCGCCTCGATCTCGTCCATCGGATAGAGCAGCTTGCGCAGGATCCAGCTCTTCTGCAGGATTTCCGGCTTGAGCAGCAGCTCCTCCCGGCGCGTGCCGGACTTGTTGAGCAGGATCGACGGGTAGACGCGCTTCTCGGCCATGCGGCGGTCCAGGTGGATCTCGCAGTTGCCGGTGCCCTTGAATTCCTCGTAGATCACCTCGTCCATGCGGCTGCCGGTGTCGACCAGCGCGGTGCCGATGATGGTCAGCGAGCCGCCTTCCTCGACATTGCGCGCCGCGCCGAAGAAGCGCTTGGGGCGCTGCAGCGCATTGGCGTCGACGCCGCCGGTCAGCACCTTGCCCGACGAGGGCAGGACGTTGTTGTAGGCGCGTGCCAGACGGGTGATCGAGTCCAGCAGGATGATCACGTCCTTGCGCAGCTCGACCAGGCGCTTGGCCCGCTCGATCACCATCTCGGCGACCTGCACATGGCGCGCGGCCGGCTCGTCGAAGGTCGAGCTGATGACCTCGCCGCGCACGGTGCGCTGCATTTCGGTCACTTCCTCGGGGCGCTCGTCGACCAGCAGGACGATGAGGTGGACCTCGGGGTGGTTGGCCACCAGCGCGTGCGCCAGGTGCTGCATCATCACCGTCTTGCCGCTCTTGGGCGGCGAGACGATCAGGGCGCGCTGGCCTTTGCCGATGGGGGCGATCAGATCGATGATGCGACTGGTGATGTTCTCTTCACCCTTGATGTCGCGCTCCAACCGGAACTGCTCCTTCGGGAACAGCGGGGTCAGATTCTCGAACATGATCTTGTTCTTGCTCTCCTCGGGCGTCAGTTCGTTGACGCGGTCGACCTTGACCAGGGCAAAGTAGCGCTCGCCGTCCTTCGGCACGCGCACTTCGCCCTCGATCATGTCGCCGGTGTGGAGATTGAAGCGGCGGATCTGGCTCGGTGACAGGTAGATGTCGTCGGTGGACGCGAGAAAGCTCGTGTCCGGCGAACGCAGGAAGCCGAAACCATCAGGAAGGACCTCCAGCACGCCGTCGCCGAAAATCTGCTCGCCCTGACGGGCGCGCTTTTTCATGATCGCGAACATCAGCTCCTGCTTGCGCAGGCGACTGGCGGACTCGATCTCCAGAGACTCTGCCATCTGGATGAGCGCCGAGATGTGTTGAGCCTTGAGTTCGGAAAGATGCATAGGGGCGGACCCTGAAAGCAGGTCTGATCGGTGCCAGCCGGACAGACCGGGGGTGGTCGGGACCTGGCTCCGTCGCTGCTCGGGATGACCATTCCATGCATGCCGGGTGGGCAGTCAGGTGGTGGGGTCCGGGACGATCAATGCGGGGAGTAGGGGGGGCCGACGCTGCGCGCGCTTCGAAGTCGGTGGGAACCGACTCTTCGACAACTGGCGCGCAGTGGCATTCGCAAACGGCGCCGACACAGTCGGAAAGCGCCGCTGGAACGAATTATAGATTAGTTTCGACAAAGCTCTTCAACTGGGTAAGCGCCAGTGCGCCGACCTTGGTGGCGACAGGCTGGCCATCCTTGAAGACCATCAGCGTGGGAATGCCGCGGATGCCGAACTTGCTGGCGGTGGCCTGGTTGCCATCGACGTCGAGCTTGACGACCTTGATCCGGTTGCTCATTTCTTCGGCAATGCGGTCCAGGCTTGGTGCCATCTGCTTGCAGGGGCCGCACCATTCGGCCCAGAAATCGACCAGAACCGGCGTGGCTGACTGGAGCACTTCCGATTCGAACGTGGAGTCGGAGATGTTTTTGATGAGGGGGCTGCTCATGTGGGTTCCGTCGGAAAAGGAAATGGCTGAAGGATTTTCAGCAGGTGGCTGGATGACGAGGATTTTCGCATGAACGCAGCGGACTCCGCTTGCACTGTCCCGAGTAAGTGGTCATCGTCTTCATGGCTTCCCGGTGGATACAAGGTGTTATTGGCGGTCTTTTTCATGGGTTGCCCTGGTGATTCGGCGGATCCAATCTCGGCATGACCGACGCTGTCTCAGCAGCACCCGTGCTGCGTAATTTTGCTGATTTTGCGCTTTTGCGCATGCTCGGGCGCAGTTCGCTCACCATCGCCTGGCTGGCGACGGATCTCCGGACCGGAGAGCCCGTGCGTCTGCTGGCCGCGACCTATCCGGTGACGGCCCAGTCCGTGCGTGAGCGGTGTGTCGAGGACGCGCAGCGTGCGGCGCGACTGGTCCATCCACGGCTGGTGCCTGTGCGCAAGATCGGTTGCGTCGACCGCTTTCCCTACCTGGTCTGTGATGCGGAGCCATCGGACCTGGAGGCGCCGCTGGCGGCACCGATGGTGCTCAGTCTCGACGATGTCGTGCGCCGCGGCCATGACGTGCTGGACGGACTGTCCTATGTCCACGAGGCAGGCATGGTCCATGGCGATCTGGGCCTCCACACCCTGATGCTGGATTCGACCGGTCGGCTGCGCCTGTGGGGCTGCGGTCTGGGTGTCGCGCTCGCCGGCGCGCGCCATGCGACCGCATCAGCGGCCTCGACGCCGCCCGGCATGGGGCACCTGCTGTCGCGCGAGATCGCGGCTTGCGGCCTGCTGATGCAGCACTGGCTGGTGGGCCGACCACCTGTCGGCGAGGCCGACATGCCCACACTGCTCGGCCAGATCACCACCATCGATCTGCGGCTGCCGATCCAGCTGCCGCAGCCGGTACCGGATTCGCTGCGTCTGATCATCAACCGGGCGATCGACCTGCACCCGCAGCGGCGCTTCCTGCTGGCGCGCAGTTTCGAGCGTGTCCTCGGCAACTGGCGCCAGACCCAGTTGCTCGACGACAACGGATTCGATGCCGTGCTGGCCGAACGCATCCGCCGGGGCGGGCATCTGCCGGCGCGTCCGATGCTGGTCAACCGCGTCACGCAGATCATCGGCATGGAGCAGCAGCGGCTGGACACGGTGGTCGATGTGCTGCTGGAAGACATCGGACTGAGCCTGGGGCTGCTGCGTGCCGCGAATTCGGCCGAGGCTTCGGCCGGGAGCGTCGACGAGGCAGTCATCACCGTCAACCGCGCCATGCAGCTCATGGGCACGAATGGCTTGCGCCGTGTCGCTGGCAGCATGAAACCATGGCCCGGCATCCTCAAGCCCGCCTTTGTGCGCGCCTTCGAGACGGCCATGAACCGCGCCTTGCTGGCTGGGCATCTGGCCGAGAACCTGGCGCCGGCCGGCATGGATGCCGAAGCCGCTCTGCTGGCGGCACAATTCCAGCACCTCGGCCTGCTGCTGGCGGCCTACCATTTTCCCGACGAGCTCCAGCAGATCGCTCGCCTGAAAGCGGCGGGCGATGTCGGCAGCGGCAAGCCGATCAGCGAGGACACCGTGACGCTGGCCGTTCTCGGTGTCGACCTGCCCGGGCTGGCTTCGGCATTCCTGCGTCTGTGGGGGCTGACCGATTCCCTGCGCCAGCGTGTCCGACCGATTCCGCTGGACCGGCAGGTTCTCAGCCCGACGACGCCGGCGGGCTGGATCAAGCTGGTCGCCAGCTGTGCCAACGAGATCGTGGCGGTGACCGAGCTGCCCAAGCCTGCCCAGCCCGCGGCACTGACCACCGTGCTGGGCCGCTACCACAACGCGCTGGCGCTGGAGACCGATCAGGTGCGTGGCGCGATGCGCCGGGCGCGCGATAAGCTCTCGCGTCACCTGAATCCCGCTGCGCCGGACTGATCGCCGATCAGCTCCGCGGCGCAGTCCCTGACCTCGATCGCGCCGCATGCCCCTCTGGATCGATTCGCACTGCCACCTGGACGCCCCCGAGTTCGCCGCGGATCGCCGTGCCGTCCGCGCGCGTGCACGCGCTGCGGGTGTGGCGCTGCTGGTGATTCCTGCGGTCGAGGCGGCGCATTTCGAGGGGGTGCGTGCGCTGGCCCATGCCGAGGGGCAGGTCTACGCACTGGGCCTGCATCCGCTCTACGTGCACCGGCAACCCGCGGATGCCCTGGACCAGCTGGCCTGCGCGCTGCACGCGCACCGTGGCGATGAGCGTCTGGTCGCCGTCGGAGAAATCGGCCTCGACGGCTTCGTGCCGGGGCTGGACTGGGCGACCCAGGAGCGCTTCTACGCCGCGCAGCTCGCGCTGGCCCGCGGCGTGGATCTCCCGGTGATCCTCCATGTGCGCCGTTCGGCCGACGCGCTGCTCAAGCACCTGCGCCGTGCCGGTGTGCGTGGCGGCATCGCCCATGCCTTCAATGGCAGCGAACAGCAGGCGCGGGCCTTCATTGACCTGGGCTTCCGGCTCGGTTTCGGCGGTGCGATGACCTTCGAGCGCGCCTTGCAGATCCGCCGGCTGGCGCAGATCCTGCCCGCCGAGGCCCTCGTGCTGGAGACCGACGCGCCCGACATCCCGCCGCACTGGCTCTACCGCACCGCCGACGAGCGCGTGCAGGGCCTGGGCAGCCGCAATGAGCCGGCCGAGCTGCCCCGCATCGCCGAGACGCTGGCCGGGCTGCGCGGCTGGACGCTGGAGGAAACAGCGGCCACCACGACCGCCAACGTCTGCGCCGCCTTGCCGCGGCTGGCGCAGTGGCTGCCGGCATGAAGCGCCTGACGGGTTTTCCGCCCGTGGTCACGCCGGCCACGCGGCTGGTGGTGCTGGGCAGTTTTCCGGGCGTGGCCTCGCTGGCGCAGCAGCAGTACTACGGCCACCCGCGCAACCAGTTCTGGCCGATCCTGTCGGCGCTGTGGTCGGTCGATCTGCGCAGCCTGCCGTATGCGGAGCGGCTCGACGTGGTGCGCGCCCGCGGGCTCGGCATCTGGGATGTCTACGCCCACTGCCGCCGCGAAGGCAGCCTGGACGCCGACATCGACGCGCCCGAACTCAACGACTTCACGACGCTGCGGACGCAGGCACCCGGGCTGGTCGCGGTGGCGCACAACGGGGGCGAGTCGGCCCGGGTGATGCGGCACCTGCGGGCGCTCGGCTTCGAGGTGCACCGCCTGCCGTCGACCAGTCCTGCCAACGCCAGCTGGTCGTTCGAACGCAAGCTGGCCGCGTGGCGGGCCGTGTTTGCGCTTTACGATCTGGCATGAGCTCGCAAATCCTGCCCGACGACGATTCGTCCACCGCCACCCCGCCCCAACCCGTGCGTTCCCGGCGCAAGTCCGTGGCGCCCCGTGCGCTGCCCTCGGTGTCGATCTCCGAATTCGATGGCGTGCGTTACCTGCACCTCGGTGAAACGCCGTGGGTGCAGGGCGCCATGCGCCTGCGCAAGCCGCGTGCACTGGAGCTGGACTACGTGCAGCGCATGATGGTCTGGCTGCTGCTGCGCGACCCGGACACGCTGGACGACACCCGCGTCGTGCAGCTCGGCCTCGGCGCTGCCGCGCTGACCCGCTTCTGCCACGCCGAACTCGGGCTGCACACGACCGCGGTCGAGCTGAATCCGCAGGTGATCGCGGCCTGCCGGCAGTGGTTCCGCCTGCCGGCGAACGACGAGCGCCTGCACGTGGTCGAGGCGGATGCCGCCGCCTGGGTGACCGATCCGGCCCACCACGGGAGCGCCGACGTGCTCGGCATCGACCTGTACGACCACCAGGCCGCTGCACCCGTGCTCGACGACGAGGCCTTCTACCGCGACTGCCACGCCGTGCTGGCCGAGGGCGGCGTGCTGGTGGTCAACCTCTTCGGCCGCAATGCCAGCTTCACGCGCAGTGCGCGGCGCATCGAGGCCGCCTTCGCCCCTGGCGGCGGGCAGGTGCTGATGCTGGCGCCGACGGAGGAGGGCAACACCATCGTCGTCGCGCTCAAGGGCGAACAGCGCCCCGACGACACGGTGCTGCGCGCGCGGGCGGAGCGGGTCACCGCGCGTTGCGGACTCAAGGCCGTGCGCTGGCTGGGACTGATCGGGCCGCTGCCGGTGCAGCGCCGCAAGGCTGCAGCCGCAGCAACGGCCGTTGACGCGCCAGACATCTCCGGCTGAAGGGGATCTGTCAAGATCGGCTCCGAGATTTCGGAAGCCGAACATGAGCCTCACCCCCCAACGCCCCGCCCCCAGCCTGCAGTCGCACCAGGGGCCGCTGGCGTGGCGCGACCTGCTGCACTGGCTGGTCGAGGACGACCTCGTGCGCGTCGCCGACGCGGCCCAGCTGGCGCAGCGGCTGGGCGCCGGCGACAGCGCCCAGCACCCGCTGGTGCGGCTGGCCAACGCCGGTCTGCGCCATGCGCGCAGCAGGGACGTGCTGGATCTCGACACGCTCACGCGCTGGCTCGCCCAGCGCGTGAGCCTGCCCTACCTGCGCATCGACCCGATCAAGGTCGATGTGGCCAAGGTGACCGACGTGATGTCGGTCGGCTACGCCGAGCGGCGGCGCGTGCTGCCGGTGCAGGTGGGGGTGGCCGAAGTGGTCGTGGCCACCAGCGATCCCTTCGTCGTGGACTGGATCAGCGAGATCGCGCAGCACACGCGCAAGACTGTGCGGCTGGTGGTGGCCAACCCGCTGGACATCGCGCGCTACACGGTCGAGTTCTACAACCTGGCCCGCTCGGTGCGCGCCGCGCAGAAGACGGGCGAGGTGAGTGCCTCGGTCAACTTCGAGCAGCTGGTCGAACTCGGCAAGCACAAGCAGCTCGACGCCAACGACCAGGGCGTCGTGCAGGTGGTGGACTGGCTGTGGACCTACGCCTTCGAGCAGCGCGCCAGCGACATCCACCTGGAGCCGCGCCGCGACCAGTGCGTGATCCGGCTGCGCATCGATGGTGTGCTGCACACGGTCTACCAGCTGCCGCAGACGGTGATGGCCGCCGTCACGGCGCGCATCAAGCTGCTCGGCCGCATGGACGTGATCGAGCGCCGCCGTGCCCAGGACGGCCGCATCAAGACCCGCAGCCCCAAGGGCGACGAGATCGAGATGCGCCTGTCCACGCTGCCCACCGCCTTCGGCGAGAAGCTGGTGATGCGCATCTTCGACCCGGAAACCGCCGTGCAGCCGGTCGAGGGCCTCGGCTTCACCGCGCTGGACGCGCAGCGCTGGCAGGGCCTGACCGCGCAGCCGCACGGCATCATCCTCGTCACCGGCCCGACCGGCAGCGGCAAGACCACCACGCTCTACGCCACGCTGAAGCGGCTGGCCACCGACGAGGTCAACGTCTGCACCATCGAGGACCCGATCGAGATGATCGAGCCGGCCTTCAACCAGACGCAGGTGCAGCCGGCGCTGGACCTCGACTTCGCCAGCGGCCTGCGCACCCTGATGCGCCAGGACCCGGACATCCTCATGATCGGCGAGATCCGCGACCTCGCCACTGCCGAGATGGCGGTGCAGGCCGCGCTCACCGGCCATCTGGTCTTCTCGACGCTGCACACCAACGACGCCGCCAGCGCCATCACGCGGCTGCTCGATCTGGGGGTGGCGCCCTACCTCATCAGCGCGACGCTGATCGGCGTGCTGGCGCAGCGGCTGGTGCGCCAGCTCTGTGCGGACTGCAAGCAGCCGGACCTGTCGCTGACGCTGCCCGCGCTGCAGGCGGCGCTGCCGGATGTGCCGGTGCTGGCTGAGAACGAGCCCTTCCAGCCGCACCGCCCGGTCGGGTGCCCGGCCTGCCGGCAGAGCGGCTTCCGCGGGCGGCGCGGCCTGTTCGAGCTGCTCACGGTCAACGAGGCGGTGCGCGGCGCCGTGCGGGAGGTGCCCGATCTCGCGCTGCTGCGCCGCCAGAGCCTGTCCGACGGCCTGCAGCCGCTGCGCCGCGCCGGCCTGCGCCAGGTCGCCGAGGGGCGCACGACGCTCGACGAGGTGCTGCGCTCGACGCCGGGCTGGGAGGCGTGACTTCCACCCCCTAAGTGGAATCCACAGCAGACCCTGCGAGGACGCTTCCTAGAATCGCTCATCCGTTCTTGAGGAGATGACGCGTGCAAATAAAGAGCCAGAAAGACTTCTGGTCGGGCCTGATGTTCCTGGGTGTCGGGGCGGCTTTCGCCATCGGCTCGCTGGAATACAGCTTCGGCAGTTCGGCCCGACCCGGCCCGGCCTACTTCCCGTTCGGGCTGGGCGTGCTGATGGCCATTCTGGGGGGCATGGTGCTGTTCACCTCGCTCACCAAGGACACGCCCGACGGTGATCCGGTCGGTGCCTTCGCCTGGCGCCCTCTGGTGATCATCCTGGCTGCTGTTGCGCTGTTCGGGGCGCTGCTGCCCCGGCTGGGCCTGTTCATCACGCTGCCCCTGCTGGTGATCCTGTCGGCCATGGCCAGCGAGGAATTCACCATCAAGGACGCACTGCTCAACGCCGTCATCCTGACCGTGATGTCCTGGGCCATCTTCTCCAAGGGCCTCGGCCTGACCATCCCCCTGCTGCCGACGATCTTCGGCGCAGGCGCCTGAGGAGGCCACGACCATGGACCTGATTCACAACCTGTCGATCGGCTTCCAGACCGCCGCGACCTTCCAGAACCTGTTCTACGCGCTGGCCGGGGCCATCCTCGGCACGCTGATCGGTGTGCTGCCCGGCCTCGGCCCGGTGGCAACCATCGCGATGCTGCTGCCGTCGATCTATTCGCTTGACGCCACGCCCGCGCTGATCATGCTCGCTGGCATCTACTACGGCGCCCAGTACGGCGGCTCGACCACGGCCATCCTGATCAACGTGCCCGGCGAGTCCAGCTCGGTGGTGACCGCGATCGACGGCTACCAGATGGCGCGCAAGGGCCGCGCCGGTCCCGCGCTTGCTGCGGCAGGCCTGGGTTCGTTCTTCGCCGGCTGCGTGGGCACGCTGGTGATCGCCGCCTTCGCGCCGCCGCTGACGGAACTCGCGTTCAAGTTCGGCCCGGCCGAGTACTTCTCGCTGATGGTGCTGGGCCTGATCGGCGCGGTCGTGCTGGCCTCGGGTTCGCTGGTCAAGGCGATCGCGATGATCGTGCTGGGCCTGCTGCTCGGCCAGATCAACACCGACGTCATCTCGGGCGTGCCGCGCTTCTCGTTCGACATCCCGGAACTGACCGACGGCGTCGGCTTCGTGACCATCGCCATGGGCGTGTTCGGCTTCGGCGAAATCATTGCCAATCTGGGCATGCCGGCCGAGAGCCGCGAGGTGTTCACCAAGGATGTCAAGGGCCTGATGCCCACGAAGCAGGACTTCAAGGACGCCTTCCCGGCCGTCCTGCGTGGTACCGCGCTGGGCTCGATCCTGGGGGTGCTGCCCGGCGGCGGTGCGCTGCTGGCGTCGTTCGCGGCCTACACGGTCGAGAAGAAGGTGCGTGGCCGTTCCGGTGAGGTGCCGTTCGGCCAGGGCAACATCCGTGGCGTGGCTGGTCCCGAATCGGCCAACAACGCCGGTGCCCAGACCTCGTTCATCCCGATGCTGACGCTGGGCATCCCGCCGAACGCGGTGATGGCGCTGATGGTCGGCGCGATGACGATCAAGGGCATCCAGCCGGGTCCGCAGGTCATGGCCAGCAACCCCGAGCTGTTCTGGGGCCTGATCGCCTCGATGTGGATCGGCAACCTGCTGCTGGTGATCCTGAACCTGCCGCTGATCGGCATCTGGATCAAGCTGCTGACGGTGCCTTACCGCTTCCTGTTCCCGGCGATCCTGGTGTTCTGCTGCATCGGCCTGTACACGCTGAACAACAACAACTTCGACGTCTACATGGCGGCCGGCTTCGGACTGGTGGGCTACATCTTCTACAAGATCGGTTGCGAGCCCGCACCGCTGCTGCTGGGCTTCATCCTCGGCCCGATGATGGAAGAGAACCTGCGCCGCGCGCTGCTGCTGTCGCGGGGGGACTGGAGCACGTTCATGACCCGTCCGCTCTCGGCCGGTCTGCTGATCGCCTCGTTCCTGATGGTCGTGGTGGTGATGCTGCCGTCGATCAAGAACAAGCGCGAAGAGGCGTTCCAGGACGCCGACTGACCCGGCTGGCGCAGGACTCGGCGAGTCCGGCTACCCTCGAAGCCCCACCCTCCGCGGTGGGGCTTTTTCGTCTGGAGTTTCGTTTGGAGTCTTCCCGATGACCGATCCCGACCGCCTGCCTGCAGCCCTGCAGCCGCTGCGCCTGCCGGTGTTCCGCATGCTGTGGCTGGCCTGGCTGGCGGCGAACCTGACGATGTGGATGAACGACGTCGCCGCCGCCTGGCTGATGACGCAGCTCACCACGAGCGCCGTCATGGTGGCGCTGGTGTCGGCGGCCTCCACGCTGCCGGTGTTCCTGCTGGGCCTGCCGAGTGGCGCGCTGGCCGACATCGTGGACCGGCGGCGCTGGTTCGCGTCCACGCAGCTCTGGGTGGCGTCGGTGGCCACGGTGCTGGCCCTGCTGTCGCTGGGGAATGGCCTGAGCGCGCCCTTGCTGCTGGTGCTGACCTTTGCCAACGGCATCGGGCTGGCCGCGCGCTGGCCGGTGTTCGCCGCGATCGTGCCGGACATCGTGCCGACCGCGAAGCTCTCCGGCGCGCTGGCGCTGCAGGCGATGGCGATGAACCTGTCGCGGGTGATCGGCCCGGTGCTGGCGGGGGCGCTGCTGGCGGCGGCGGGCAGCGCGGCGGTGTTCGTGCTGAACGCGGTGCTGTCGCTGGTGGCGTTCGCGCAGATCCTGCGCTGGAAAAGCGAGCCGCGTGTCAGCGCGCTGCCAGGTGAGCGCTTCATCGGTGCGATGCGGGTGGGCGTGCAGCACGTGGCACAGAACCCGCGGATGCGCTCGGTGCTGCTGCGCGTGTTCGTCTTCTTCTTCCTCAGCACCGCACTCACCGCGCTGATGCCGCTGGTGGCCCGACAGCTTGGCGGCGGAGCGGGCAGCTTCACGCTGCTGATGTCGTGCATGGGCCTGGGCGCGATGGTCGCGGTGATGGTGATCCCGAGCCTGCGCGACCGCTACAGCCGCGACCTGATCGTGCGCGTCGGCTCGCTGGTGGTGTCGGCGATGACGCTGCTGGTGGCGCTGTCGCCGTGGCTGTGGCTCAGTGCGCTGGGCATGGCGCTGGGCGGCATGGCCTGGATCAGCTGCGCCAACACGCTGACGATGTCGGCGCAGCTCGCGCTGCCGAACTGGGTGCGCGCCCGCGGCATGTCCACCTACCAGATGGCGCTGATGGGCGGCTCCGCCTCGGGTGCGGTGGTGTGGGGGCAGGTGGCCGACCTGCTCGGCTCGGTGCCGTACAGCCTGGTCGCGGCGGCGGCCTGCGGGCCGGTGGTGCTGTTCCTGGTGCGCGGCTACTCGGTGTCCGGGGGCGGAGATGCCGATCTGCGCCCCGCCTCACCCAGCCAGACGCCGCAGCCTGCCATCGAGATCGGCCCGGACGAAGGGCCTGTCATGGTCACGGTCGAGTACCTGATCGACCCGGTCCGCGCCCGCGACTTCGCCGCCGTGATGCAGCACACCCGCCGTGCACGGCTGCGCCAGGGCGCGCTGTCGTGGGGCCTGTTCCGCGACACCGAGCGGCCCGGACGCTACGTCGAGTACTTCGTCGACGAGACCTGGGTCGAGCACCTGCGCCGACAGGAGCGCTTCACTGCCGACGACGTGCAGCTCCGTGCACGTCGGCTGGACTTCCATCTGGGGGCGCAGCCTCCGGGCGTGCGGCGCTATGTGGGCGAGTCGCTGGACATCGGCGCCACAGCACCGCATTGAGACGACGCAGTTCCCGGACCGGCGATCGGACTAGATTTCCCGTGGGCACCTTGGTCGGTGCCGGGTTGTCTTGTCATCGATTTCCAGGAGGTTCGACATGCAGGTTCCATCGATCACCCGCCGCATGCTGGTCGCCGCCCTCGCGGGGGTGGCGCTGCTGGCCGGCTGCAGCACCGTTCCACCGCGCATCGACGCCTATACCGAGGTGCCGATCGGCACGGTCACCACGTACTGGCGCACGAGTTCCGGCAGTTTCGGCGCGACCGATGGGGAGGTGGTCTGGACCCTCGGTCTGGTCCAGTGGAACGACCGGACGGTGGAAGAGTACCTGTCGAAGCAGGTCGGTACCCAGTTGTACGAACCCGGCTCCCGGGCACTCGTCGCCGTGCTGAACCCTGCCGGACAGCTGGTGCAGTCCTTCGATCCGCCGATGGGCTACCGGCTGCCGCTGGAGGTGGGCCAGGCCTGGCGTTCGTCGCACAAGGTCACCGTCTATCCGCCGGGCAATGAGGTGCCGGTCGAGGTGAACTGGAAGGTCGAGGCCTGGGAAGACGTGAAGGTGCCGGCGGGCACGTTCAGGGCCTTCCGCGTCTCGACCACCTCCTCGCTGGGCGACACCGAGACGATCTGGACGGCGCCGGACCTCGGGTTCGGCATCGTCAAGCGGCACACGGTCCGGCCGGCCAGCCATCCGCAGGGCGAAGGCGTGTTGCACGGCGAACTGGTGTCGCGCACCTTCCCGCCGTGACAGCAACAGGGCGGCGGGGTGCCGCCCAGGGTGGGCTTACTTCTTGTCGTCGTCGCTCTTCGGCAGGTCCTTGAAGGCGGCCATCGGATCGTCGTCCGTCTTCACGTCATTGGCCTGGAACTCGATCTGCACGTTGTCCGTGTCGATCACCTCCTTCTTGCCCAGACCGCCCGACACGAGGTTCGGGAACGCGATGATCAGCCCCACCATGATGATCTGGATCACCACGAACGGGATCGCGCCCCAGTAGATCTCGCCCGTGGTGACCTTGGCGGTCAGCTTGCCGGTGACGCGGTCCTTGTAGTCGTTGGTCGGGGCGACGCTGCGCAAGTAGAACAGCGCGAAGCCGAATGGCGGATGCATGAACGAGGTCTGCATGTTCACCGCCAGCAGCACGCCGAACCAGACCAGGTCGATGCCGAGCTTTTCAGCCACCGGGCCGAGCAGCGGCACGACGATGAAGCTCAGCTCGAAGAAGTCCAGGAAGAACGCCAGCACGAAGACCAGGATGTTCACCACGATCAGGAAGCCGACCTGGCCGCCGGGCAGGCCGGTCAGCAGGTGTTCGACCCACTTCGGTCCGTCCACGCCCTGGAAGGTCAGGCTGAACACGGTCGAGCCGATCAGGATGAACACCACGAAGCAGGCCAGCTTGGTGGTGGAGTCCATCGCCTGGCGCAGCAGGCTCAGACTGAGACGTCCGCGGCTGACGGCCATGATCAGCGCGCCGACGGCGCCCATCGCGCCGCCTTCGGTCGGCGTGGCGATGCCCAGGAAGATCGTGCCCAGCACGAGGAAGATCAGGCCCAGCGGCGGGATCAGCACGAAGGTGACGCGCTCGGCCATCTTCGACAGCAGCTTCAGGCCCGTGACCTTGTTGAGCACCGACAGCATGAACGCGGTGCCCACGCCCACGCACATCGACACCACGATCAGCTCGTCGGTCGGCGTGGTGTCCGGACGGGTCTTGGCGAAGACCACCGCGCAGGCCACTGACACGAGCGTCAGCAGGCCGAGCGAGGGCAGTCCGGAGTCGCCGTTGTCTTCGCGGATGGTGCGGGCTTCCTTGGGCAGCGCCGGCACCCAGGTCGGCTTGACGAGGCTGACCAGCAGGATGTAGCCGACGTACAGGCCCGTCAGCACGAAGCCGGGGATGAAGGCGCCTTTGTAAAGGTCCCCCACGCTCTTGCCGAGCTGGTCGGCCATGATGATCAGCACCAGCGATGGCGGGATGATCTGCGCCAGGGTGCCCGACGCGGCGATCACGCCCGATGCGACGCGGCGGTCATAACCGTAGCGCAGCATGATCGGCAGCGAGATCAGGCCCATCGAGATCACGGAAGCCGCCACCACGCCGGTCGTCGCCGCCAGCATCGCGCCCACCAGGATCACCGCGTAGGCCAGGCCGCCGCGGATCGGGCCGAACAGCTGGCCGATGGTGTCGAGCAGGTCTTCGGCCATGCCCGAGCGTTCGAGGATCAGGCCCATGAAGGTGAAGAACGGGATCGCCAGCAGCGTGTCGTTCTGCATGATGCCGAAGATGCGCAGCGGCATGGCCTGCAGCAGCGCGGAAGGCAGCAGGTTCAGCTCCACGCCGATGAAGCCGAACAGCAGGCCGCACGCCCCCAGCGAGAACGCCACCGAGTAGCCCAGCAGCAGGAAACAGATCAGCCCCAGGAACATGATGGGGGCCATGTTGGCCATCAGGAATTCCATCACAGTGCGGCTCCCTTCTGGCCGGCCTTGGCCGTCTGGGCGGCGAGGATGGCTTCGGCCAGTTCCTCTTCCGCCGTCTTCTCCTGCTTTTTCTGGGTCGGGTCGTCGATCAGCCCTTGCAGGAAGGCGACGCGCTTGATCAGCTCCGATACGCCCTGGATGCCCAGCAGCGTGAAGCCCACCGGCAGCAGCGCGAACACCGGCCAGCGGACCAGGCCGCCGGCGTTGGACGACATCTCGCCCGTGGCATAGGCCTTGACCACCAGGGGCAGGGACAGGACAAGCACGGCGCAGACCATCGGAAACAGGAAGCAGACGATGCCGAAGATGTCGACCTTGATCTGGGTGCGCTTCGAGAAGTGCCCGATCACCACGTCGATCTTCACGTGTTCCTGGCGCAGCATCGTGTAGCCCGCGGCCAGCAGGAAGGTCGCGGCGAACAGGTACCACTGGATTTCGAGCAGGGCATTCGAGCTGTTGTTGAACGCCTTGCGCACGACCGCGTTGCCCGCGGAAATCACCACGGTGATCAGCACGAGCCAGGAAACCGAACGGCCGATGCGTTCAGTGAACGCATCGATCCATCGGGATAGTTGGAGGAAGGCAGTCAAGAGAATATCTCCAGAGAACAAGGGAACCATTCGGTCGGCGAAGGATCGCCGACGATGGTCCCATGACACCTGAAACCCCTTTTTTCCGCATCGGGTCTTACGACTACGCAGCACTACGCAGCACTACGCAGCACTACGCAGCACTACGCAGCACTACGCAGCACTGCGCAGCACGCCCCACCGGCTCATCCCGCCGTGCGACAGTGCTCGACCGCGTAGCGGATCAGCTCCGCCTGGCCTTCGATGCGCAGCTTGCGCCGGATGTTCTGCCGGTGTGTCTCGACGGTGCGCACGCTGAGGTCGTGCTCTGCCGCGATCTGCTTGCTCGAGAGGCCGCGGGCCAGGCAGGCGAGGATCTCGGCCTCGCGTTCGGACAGCAGCGGGCGTGGCTCGTCGCTGCGGGCCACGTGCCGGGCGAGGGCGCCGCTCAGGAAGGTGCTGCCGGCCGACACCACGGCAATGGCCTCGACGATGTCCGAGGAGGGGGCGTCCTTCAGCACGTAGCCGCGGGCGCCGGCCTGCATCGCCTGGTGCACGTACTCGGGGTTGTCGTACATGCTCAGCACGATCACCGCCATCTCGGGCCACTGCGTGCGCAGCTGGGCCGTGAGGGCGATACCGTTGGTGTGCTTCATGCCGATGTCGGTCAGCACGAGCTGCGGCAGCAGCTCGGCCGCCAGTTGCAGCGCGGTGGCGGCGTCCGCTGCTTCGCCGACGACTTCATGGCCGGGCTGGCTCTGGATCAGCGTGCGCACGCCTTCGCGCACGAGGGGGTGGTCATCGACGAGCAGGATGCGCATGGACGGCAGCGGGTTGAACGGTGAAGCGCCGCAGGGCCTCGGCAGGCACCTGGGCGATGACCCGGGTCGAGCCCGGGCGTGAGTGGACCTTGAAGACGCCGCCGATCGACTCGACCCGCTCGCGCATGTTGCGCAGGCCGATGCCGCGGCGCGGATCGACCCCGATGGCCGCCACGTCGAAGCCGGTGCCGTCATCGGCCACGGTCAGGCGCACGCCACCGCCCAGAAAGATCAGCCGCAGGTCGACCCGGCCGGCGCGGGCGTGCTTGTCGATGTTGGTCAGGGCTTCCTGCGTGACGCGGAACAGGACGGTCTTGATCTCGTCCGGCAGGTCGTCGGCCTGGCCGCGCAGGCGCATGAAGAAGGCCATCTCGGCGTGTTCGGCGAACTCCTCGCCCAGGTGCCGCAGCGCGCTGGGCAGCCCGAGCGTGTCGAGCACGACCGGGCGCAGCCGGTGCGAGATGTCGCGCACCTCGGTGAGCGCGTCGTCGATGCGGGCGCGGGCCTGGGTCAGCGTGGCAGGCAGGCGCCGGGTCTCGCGTCCGAGCTGGCCGATGGCGCTGTCCATCAGCAGCTTGATCGAGACCAGGGTCTGGCTGGTGGAGTCGTGCAGCTCGCGCGAGAGGTGGGCGCGCTCGTTTTCCTGCGACTGCACCACCTGGCGCGCGAGCAGCTGCAACTGGGCGTCGGCGGCCCGGTACTCGCTCAGGTTCAGCGCCAGCGCGCTGCCGCCGACCAGCGCGAGCGCGAACAGCGCGATCGCCGCGATCCAGCCCATGGTCTTGGCGATGTGGGCGCTGCCCTGCTGGTCGAGCTGGTCGAGCGTGGTCTGCACGTCGTCGAGGTAGATGCCGGTGCCGATCATCCAGCCCCAGCGCTGCAGCCCGATGACGTGGCCGAGCTTGGGCGCGACCTGCTTGACCGTCGGCTTGTTCCAGACGTAGCGGAAGAAGCCCTGGCCCTGTTTCGCCTTGGTCACCAGCGCCTGCACCACTGGCAGACCATCACGGTCGCGGATGTCCCAGAGATTCTGGCCAACCAGCTCGGGCTGGTGGGGCAGCACCAGGCAGCGGCCGCTGTACTCGTAGGCGAAGAAGTAGCCGTCGCCGTGTTCGAAATCGAACGCGTTGAGGATGCGCACCGCCTCGGCCTTGGCGGCGTCGTCGTCGCGGCCGGTGTCATAGATGGGCGCGATCATGTTCATCGCCATCTCGACGTGGTGGCGCAACTCGGCCTCCTTGCTGGCGAGGTAGGCGGATTCGACCAGCGTGCGCTCCTGCTGCGCCAGCTCCAGCGCCTGGTGGCGCACGGCCAGCGCGATCAGCAGCAGGGCGGCCAGCAGCGGCAAGACCGCCAGCAGCAGGATCTTCTTGCGCAGCCGCCGCGGGCCGTGGGGTTCCGCGTCGTCGCGGCCCGCGCTGGCGGAGGCCATCGCCGACGGCCTCAGCCGGCCTGGGTGGCGGCCATGAAGAGCCGGGTGGACCGGGCGCCGCTGCGGCAGAAGCACAGCAGCGGACGCGGCATCGCGGCGATCAGCTCGGCGAAGCGGGCGATCTCCTCGGGGCTCTGGTAGCCGCCCGCGACGGGCAGGTGGGCGTACTGCAGGCCGGCCGCCCGGGCAGCGGTCTCGACGGCGGCGCTGGTCGGCTGGTCGGGGCCGTGCTCGAAATCGGGGCGGTTGTTGATCACGCTGCGAAACCCGGCCGCAGCCACCTCCGCCATGGCGGCGGGCGTGAGTTGCGGCGAGACGCAGACGTCGGCGGCGATGCGCTGGATCGGCAGGGGATGGCTCATTGGGGTGCTCCGGACGGGGACGTCATTTTGTCAGCGCACGCTTGACGGCGGCGGAGACGAGTCCCATGTCGGCGTTGCCGGCCAGACGCTGCTTCACGGCGCCCATGACCTTGCCCATGTCGCCGGGACCGGAAGCCTCCAGCTCGGACACGATGGCCCGCACGGCGGCGTCGACCTCGTCGGCGCTCAGGCGCTTGGGCAGGTAGGCCTCCAGCACCGCGACTTCCGCGCTTTCCTGGTCGGCCAGATCCATGCGCGCTGCCGCGGTGAACTGGGTGATCGAGTCCTTGCGCTGCTTGATCAGCTTGTCGACGATGGCGACCACGTCGGCGTCCGACAGTGTCACGCGCTCGTCGACTTCCTTCTGCTTGCACGCGGACAGCAGCAGGCGGATCGTGCCGAGACGGGCCGTGTCCTTGGCGCGCATGGCGGTCTTCATGTCGTCGGTGATCTGGTCCTTGAGGGGCATGGGGTCGTCCTGGGGGAGGGCTGAATACGGAGGGTCCGGAAACGACAAAACCCGCTGCGGCGTCCCGCGCGGGTTCTGGGCTTTCGTCTTGCGTCGAACGCTGGTGACATCTGCACAGCGTGCTGTGCAGAGGACACCGGGTTCAGTACAGCCGCTTGGGCAGCTGCATCGAGCGCACGCGCTTGTAGTGGCGCTTGACGGCGGCTGCCTTCTTGCGCTTGCGCTCGGCCGTGGGCTTCTCGTAGAACTCGCGGGCGCGCAGGTCGGGCAGCAGGCCCAGCTTTTCGATGGTGCGCTTGAAGCGACGCAGTGCAACGTCGAACGGCTCGTTTTCCTTGACTCGGATGGTCGTCATGAACTGAAAGATCCTTCGGTTTATGCCCTCGGTGGCCGACGCGGGGTTCCGGAAACCCTGGTGCCGCCGACTCGAACAGGCTTCTTTGCCAGCAAAGCCTTGGATTATAGGCGAGTTTGCTGGGGCTGGTGAAAATCAATCAGCGTGTCGCGCAAGCATCCGCGCAGGCAGCGGCACTCGCCCAGGCCCACTGGAAGTTGTAGCCGCCGAGCCAGCCGGTGACGTCGACCACCTCGCCGATGAAGTGCAGGCCCGGCACGCGCTGGCTCTCCAGCGTCTGCGAGCTGAGTTCGCGGGTGTCGACGCCGCCGGCCATCACTTCGGCCTTCTTCCAGCCTTCGTCGCCGGTCGGCGTCACGGCCCAGGCGCGTGCGCGCTGGGCCACCGCCTGCAGGTCCTTGTCCTTGCAGTCGGGCATGGCGCGCTGGGCGTCCAGCCCTGCGCTCTGCAGCCAGGCCTCGGCCAGCCGCGTGGTCAGCAGCGTGGCGAATTCGTTGCCGAGCTGGCGCCGCGACGACTGCTTGGCCGCCAGCAGCCGCGCGCCGAGATCGACGCCGGGTGCCAGATCGATCTGCAACGACTGACCGGGACGCCAGAAGCTGGAGATCTGCAGCACCGCCGGCCCGCTCAGGCCGCGGTGCGTGAACAGCAGGTCTTCGAGGAAGGTGGTGCGGGCCTTGCCGCTGCCGGTGGAGATGCCGACCGGCAGCGCCACCCCCGACAGCGCGGCGAAGGGCGCCCACTGCACCGGATCGAAGGTCAGCGGCACCAGCGCCGGACGCGGCTCGACGATGGCGTGGCCGAACTGCTTCGCGATGCGCAGGCCGAAATCGCTCGCGCCGATCTTGGGCACGGGCAGGCCGCCGGTGGCGATCACCAGCCGCCGCGCCTGCACGGGGCCGGCCTCGGTGTCGAGTTCGAATCCGCCCGCGTCACCGCTGCGCTGCCGGATGGCCTGCACGCCGCAGGGCTGGCGCCGCACCACGCCGCCCGTGTCGCACTCGCGCAGCAGCATCGTGACCAGGTCCTCGGCGCTGCGGTCGCAGAAGAGCTGGCCCTTGTGCTTCTCGTGGAAGGCGATGCCGTGGTGCTGGACGAGGGCGATGAAGTCCCCCGGGGTGTAGCGGGCCAGCGCCGAGCGGCAGAAGCGGGGGTTGTCCGAGAGGAAATTCGCCGGCGTGGCGTCGCGGTTGGTGAAGTTGGCGCGACCGCCGCCGGAGATGCGAATCTTCTCGGCGACCTTGGGGCTGTGGTCGAGCAGCAGCACCCGCTGGCCGCGCTGGCCGGCACGACCGGCGCAAAAAAGGCCGGCGGCGCCGGCCCCGACGATGACAACGTCAAAGGTTTCCATGGGGCGGGATTATCCGCGCCCCGGGTCCGTGGCGCTCAGACGCGCTGCCAGACCAGATTGGCGCGCGCGAACATCGCCTTCAGCTCGCCCTTCTCGCCCAGCGTGTTCAGGCCGGCCTGCAGCGCTTCGGCCAGATCGGTGGCTTCCTTCTTGACGGCCATGCCGACCGCCCAGCCGTCCTTCGGCGCCCGCGGCATCGGGATCGGCGCGATCGCGAAGCGCGGATCGCCGCGCAGCACGGATTCGATCTCCGAGCGCAGGCCCGCTGCTGCGGCCACCTCGCCGCGCTGCAGCATCTGTGCGGCAGCGACGCCGTCCGGGATCCTGGTGATCAGCTGTTCGCGCAGCGCGCCCGAGTCGGCGCCGATCATCAGCCAGCCGGCCAGCGAGATGCCGGGGACTGCGGAGCGCACCTGGCGCAGCGGCTCCAGCGAGTCGAGTTCGGGCAGCTTCGACAGATCGCGGGCCACCACGACCCGCTCGCGCCAGTAGGGGCCGAAGATGCTGACCCGCGGGTTGTCCTGCATCAGCGGACGGTCGACTGGAACATGCAGCAGCACATCGGCCGGGCCGTAGCCGAGGTAGTGGCCCTTCCAGACCATGTTGCGCAGGTCGTCGTTCATGTTGTCGTCGGCCGGGAAGGGCAGCAGCGACACCTCGACCCCCAGCGAGGCCGCCAGCGCCTTGGCCAGCTCGATCTCGATGCCCTGGCCCTTGACGTGGAAGGGCGGCAGGTCGTTGTAGAGACCGACGCTCAGCCGGCCGCGCTCGCGCACCCGGGCGAGTGCGGACTGCTCCTGCGCCGCGGCAGCGCCGACGCCGAGCAGGCCGCCCAGCGTGCCGAGCGCCAGCGCCGAAGTCTTGCCGAGGAAAGCGCGGCGATCGGGCGTCTTGTCATGGGGGTGGCTCATGCCTGTCTCCTGGAGTGCGTACCTGGGGCCGGCCGCAAGGTCAGGGCAGCGGCTTTTCGCGGCGGGTTTCCAGGTAGGCCTTGATGGCCCACATGGCTTCCTGGCTGAACACGCCTTCGAACGGAGGCATGTAGACCGCGCCATTGCGCACCTTGCCGTGGCGGATGCTGGCGAGGTAGTAGTCGTCGATTTCCCTGACGCAGGCGTTGCGCTTTTTCTCGTCCTTGATCGGAGCGCAGTCGTTGTCGAGCTTGCGCAGGTCAGGGGCGATGCCGCCCGAGATGGCTTCCAGACCATGGCAGCGTGCGCAGTTCTGATTGAAGGCCGATGCGCCGATGGCGGCCGCCTTGTCGTCTTTGCGGTACGGGTTTTCAGCGCGCCAGTCCGCACCCAGTTGTGGCAGGCTGGATGTGTCCACGGCCTGTGGCGTGACATCGCCGTGGGCCATGGCCGAGCCACCGGCCACGGCACAGAAGGCTGCCAGGATTGCTGCGCGGAAGAGGTTGTCTCGTGCCATTGCTTGTCTCCAGAAAGGGTTTGTTCAAAGGGGGTTGGCATCGTTTCTGCAATCGCTGTGCCAAGCATGGACAAGGTCACGGATACAGCCTGTAAACCAGGGTCTGTCCGGAGGTGGTACGCCGCAGTTGCTTCTAAATTGCGCGACATCCCCCTGGGTTTTTCCGGTGCTGTGACAAAGTCACGGGCAACGTGTGCGAATAGATGACAGTGCCCTCGGGCCACAATGGGGTGGCCCGAGGGCACTGACTGACTGGTAGAGAAGACAGGAGACGAGAGCATGGCAGGACCCTACACACCCGCGTCGGCAGGGTTGCGTGCGCGCGCGACACAGGGCGATGCGCGCCGACCGATCGCGTCGGCGCTGCCGCTGGACCACACCCATGTCTCGAAGATCGACAACTCGCACGAGCGCTGCGCCGCCCTCGGTCTGTCGCGCATCGAGCGGCTGGACTTCTCGCCGCTCGGGCGTTCGGATCTGGTCGTGGCCCGCGAGCGCAACCAGCGCCTCTACGCCCATGCCGCACCCGTCATGGAGATGCTCTACGAGCAGATCGTCAACAGCGACTCGATGGTCGTGCTGTGTGATGCCACCGGCACGATCATCCACTCGATCGGCGACCACGATTTCCTGACCCGTGCGTCGAAAGTCGCGCTGCAGCCCGGCGTCAACTGGTCCGAGCAGTCCAAGGGCACGAACGCGGTCGGCACGGCGCTGATCGAGGAGTCGCCCACGCTCGTCCACGCCGACGAGCACTACATGCACGCCAACCATTTCCTGACGTGCTCGGCCGCCCCAATCCTCGACCCGCGCGGCAACATCCTCGGCGTGCTCGATGTCTCCGGCGACCAGCGCACCTACCACCAGCACACGATGGGGCTGGTGAAGATGAGCGCGCGGATGATCGAGAACCACTGGCTCACCGACGACTACCGCAACGTGATGCGGCTGCATTTCCACAGCCGGGTCGAGTTCATCGGCACGCTGATGGAGGGCATCCTCGCCGTCAGCCAGGACGGCAAGCTGGTGGGCGCCAACCGCGGCGCGCTGGAGCAGCTGGGCCTGAGCGGGGCTGCGCTGCGCATGCATTCGCTGTCCACGCTGTTCGGCACCAGCGTGTCGGCGCTGGTGGACCGCTTCCGCTCGCCGCTGGCACAGCCGCATCCGGTCGAGCTGTCGAACGGGCGCCAGTTCCATGTGCATGCACGCTTCAACTGGCCGGTGTGGCATGGCATGGAGTCGGCCTCGTCCGTCAGCGATGCCGCTGCCACCCAGGAGGTGCGGGGTGCGGTGCCGCCGCTGGTGCGCGAGCCGGCCATCCGCGCCGTGGCTGCATCGACCGAGCGTGCCGGGCTGGCCAGCCTGACCACGGGCGATGCACAGGTCGGCATGCTGGTCGACAAGATCCGCCGCGTCCTCAACCGCGACATTCCCATCCTCATCCTGGGCGAGACCGGCACCGGCAAGGAGCTGCTGGCCCGCGCCATCCACCAGGACTCCGAGCGCGCCCGCCAGCCCTTCGTGGCGGTGAACTGTGCCTCGATCCCCGAGACGCTGATCGAGGCCGAGCTGTTCGGCTACGAGGAGGGCGCGTTCACCGGCGCCCGGCGCAAGGGGGCGGTCGGCAAGCTGGTGCAGGCCAATGGCGGCACGCTCTTCCTCGACGAGATCGGCGACATGCCGCTGTCGCTGCAGGCGCACCTGCTGCGCGTGCTGCAGGAGCGCCAGGTCACGCCGCTGGGCAGCGCCAAGGCGGTGTCGGTGGACGTGATGCTGGTCTGCGCCACGCACCGCAACCTGCGCGAGATGATCGAGCAGAAGACCTTCCGCGAGGACCTGTACTACCGCCTGAACGGGCTGGCCGTGCGCCTGCCGCCGCTGCGCGAGCGCACCGACCTGATGGCGCTGGTCGAGCGCATCCTGGAGCGCGAGAATCCGGGCCGCCGTCTGCGTCTGAACCCGGACGTGTTGCGCCTGTTCCAGGGCTACCAGTGGCCGGGCAATGTGCGCCAGCTGTTCAACGTGCTGCGCACCGCCAGCGTCATGGCCGCGGGGGACGCGGTGATCAGCCGCGACCACCTCTCGGACGACTTCATCGACGATGCCCGTCAGGCTTCGGCCCAGCGCCCGGCGGTGGCCGTGTCGCTGCCGGAGCCCGAGCCCATGCCGCGGATGGCGCCCTCCGATGCGGTCCTGTCGGCGTCACCGATGGTCAGCGCGCCGGTGGATGACCAGGCCGGCCGCTCTCTCGAAGACATCGAGCTGCAGTCCATCCAGCGGGCCGTGGACGCGGCGGGCGGCAACATCTCGGTGGCCGCCAAGCAGCTGGGCATCAGCCGCAACACCATCTACCGCAAGCTGCGCTGGAAAACGCCGCGCTGAGCGCCGGTGGCGCGCTCGCCGGTCGCAGGCGCTGCGGGGGTCTCCATCCAGCGCGCTTCGGCCTCGCGCCAGACGTGCTGCCAGTTGAGCTGGTGTCGTGCGCTCCGGTTGACGACGTCGGACACGCCGGGCAGCGCTGGCGCCGGGTCCGATTCCGGCGTTCCCTGGTTCTGCGCCTCGTCGATGGTGGACTGCAAGGCCTGCAGGTAGTGCAGCTGCACGCTCGGCGCGGCCGCGGGCTGCAGCGGGCCCTGCTCCGGCAGCCAGTGTTCCCCGTCGCGGGCCAAGGCGGCGAGGTGCTGCCAGGCGCGTTCCAGGCGGGCGGTGTCCGCGTCCCGCAGATCGGGGGCGCCGTCGGCCCAGAGCAGCCCGTGGGCGGTGGTCAGGTGGGCCCGGGGCACTGACCAGAGCGTGACCGCCGTGGTGCCGGAGCGTGGCAGGCGCTGCCAGTGCAGCGGCCCGAGCCGGCCGCGGTCGCCCCGCAGCAGGTGATCGGGCAGGGCGACCGCGGTGCCGGCCAGCGCCGGGGCGGCGCTTCCCAGGCGCAGACGCAGGCGCTCCAGGCAGCGTGGACAGCGTTCCCGCATCGCTTCGGCCACGTCGGCGTGCGCCCAGCGTCGGACCCCGACCAGTCCGGCCTGTCCCAGCACCAGCTCCGGCCGCGCCCAGGGCGCGATCACGTCGGTCACCCGCTGTCCGCTGACGCGCTGCAGGTGGCAGCCCACGGCCTGCGCGTAGAGGGCCGACGGCCCGCTGCCGACCAGCCAGAGTCGGCGCCCATCGCGCACGGCCAGCAGGTTGGAGATGGCGCCCTGGTTGCCGGGCGTCGTGTCACCGTCCGCGCCCGGCACCAGCCAGACGCCGGGCGTGATCGGCTGTATCCGGATGGCGGGTCCGGGGCATGCGCGTGCCGCCCACGCCTGTCCGGTCAGGAGCAGCAGCAACAGCAGCCGCAGCAACAGCAGCCAGCGTTGCCGGGCCTGCAAGACCCGGTGCCGGTGCAATGTCCAGTTTCGTCGCATGCGGGTTGCCCCTGTGTCAGCGTTGAAGCAATCTTGTTCCGTGGTGGAGCAGTGGACGCCCGCGCCCTCGGAGACCGTGCACGGCAACCTCGGCATGGCTCTTGCAAAAACCTGGCGAGGCGGCTGTATGCAGTCGCGTGTTCAATGTGAAGACCATGAGGGAGGACTTCATGAAACTGGTTGTACTCAAGGGCGGAGACGAAACGCTGCCGCTGGCCCAGTGTGCCCGGGCCGGCCCGACATCGACCCATGCGCCGGGTGCGGTCGCCTTGTCGGGCGATGGGCTGCACTGGGTGCTGATCAATGTATCGCCTTCGGTGGCGACGCAGTTGTCGACCGATGCGCGGTTGCTGCGGCACCCGGGTTTGCCGGACGCCGCCGTGCGTGCCGTGGTGCTGACCGATGCGCAGGTGGACCATGTCACCGGCCTGCTCGGTCTGCGCGATGGTGCGCCGATCCACCTGTATGCGACGCCGGCGGTGTTCGAGGAGCTGACGCATGCGCTGCCCGTGCTGCCGCTGCTGGAGCATTACTGCGGCGTGCAATGGCACGTCATTCCGGTGGCGGGCGAATCGCGCGAGGCGGTGTTCCACATCGAGGGCCAGCCCACGCTCGAATTCACCGCCGTCGCCACCGATGGTCCGCTGCCGCGCCACGCGGCACAGGCCATGTCGGGCGAGGTGGGTGAAACCATCGCGCTGGCCGTGCGCGATCTGGTGACCGGGCAGCGCTTCTTCTGCGCGCGCAGTCTGGCCGCGGCCGGATTCGAGGCTGTCGAGTGGATGCAGCAGGCCGACTGTCTCCTGCTCGGCGACGACCGGGTCGACGTCTGGCCGGACGATGGCGATCCGGGGGCGTCGGGTCTGGGCATGCTGGCGCAGCTGGACCGGGTCGGCGCACGCCGCAAGGTGCTGATGGCGATGCCGGACTGGGAGGCCGGCCCTGGCCGGCTGCGGGGCGAGCTGGCGCGGCACGGGGTCGAACTCGCCGCCGACCGCATGGAGATCGATCTCTGAGGTCCGATCTCCGGTTGGAACAACCGGAACCGGCCCGCGGCGTTTCTCGGTGTAAGTCCGGGTGCGACGCCATGCGCGGGTCCCTGTACAACGCGGGCTGTGTCCATTTCCACATCGTTTGCCTGCCCATGCTGCGTCTCCACGGTCTGATCAAGCGCTACGGCGATCGCACGGCGCTGGCCGGCCTGACGCTGGCGTTGCCCGCCGGGCAGTTTGTCGCGCTGCTGGGTCCGAACGGCGCGGGCAAGTCCACGCTGTTCCAGGTGCTCACGGGCCTGTTCGTCGCCGACGAGGGCGAGGTCGAGGTGGCGGGCCAGTCGCTGCGCCACTCGGCGGTGCGGGCGCTGCGCGACATCGGCGTGGTGTTCCAGCAGATGTCGCTCGACCTGGACCTCTCGGTCGAGCGCAACCTGCGCTTCCACGCCGACCTGCACGGCCTGCCGAAGGCGGTGGCGACCGAGCGCCTCCGGTCCGGGTGCGTGGCGCTCGGCATCGACCAGGACCTGGCGCGGCCGGTGCGCGAGCTGTCTGGTGGCAACCGGCGCAAGGTGGAACTGGTGCGGGCGCTGCTGCACCGGCCGAAGGTGGTGCTGATGGACGAGCCGACCGTCGGCCTCGATCCGAAGTCGCGCCGCGACCTGATGACCGCCATCCGCGCCGATGTGGCCGAGCGGCAGAGCACGGTGCTGTGGGCCACCCATCTGGTCGAGGAAGCGCAAGCCGCGGACCGCGTGGTCGTGCTGCACAAGGGCCAGCTGCTGGCCGACGGCACGCCGGCCGACGTGACCGCGGCGCTGGGCGGCGGCGGTCTGGAAGAAGCCTTCATCCGCGCCACGGCCCGGTGACGGCATGAACAACATTCTGGAGACGACGATGAACAAGCTGGTGTTCGCACGCAGCCTGCTGGGAGGCGCTGCCATGGTGGCGATGTCCCTGCTTGCGCAGGCACAGGCGCAGACCGCCTATGTGTCCAGCGAGAAGGACCACACGCTGACCGTGATCGACCTGAAGACGCAGGCGGTCACCGGCACGGTGCCGACCTGCAGGCGCCCGCGCCATGTGCAGCTCACCCCGGACGGCAAGAAGCTGCTGGTGGCCTGCGCCGAATCGAACGCGGCGGACGTGATCGACCTGGCCACGCGCAAGTCGGTCGGTCGGCTCGCCATCGGCGAAGACCCCGAAGCCTTCGACCTCTCGCCTGACGGCAAGACGCTCTACATCTCGCAGGAAGACGACGCCGCGCTCGGCTTCTTCGACATCGCCAGCGGCAAGTTCACCCGCACGGTCGAGGTCGGCAAGGAGCCCGAGGGCGTCAAGGCTTCGCCGGACGGCAAGCTGGTCTGGGTCACCTCCGAGGTGGCGAACATGGTCCATGTCATCGACGCGGCCACCGGCAAGGTGGTGAAGAACGTCAAGGTCGGCAAGCGCCCGCGCCGCCTGGCGCTGACACCGGATGGCAGCCAGCTCTGGGTGACCAACGAGATGTCGGCCAGCGTCAGCATCCTCTCGACCAAGGACTGGACGGTGACGGACACGATCCAGTTCGAGGTCAAGGGCGCGCGCTCGACCGACATCACGCCGGTCGGCATCACGATGACCAAGGACGGCAAGCAGGCGTTCGTGGCGCTGGGCCGCGCGAACCACGTCGCGTTCGTGGATGTGGCCAGCCACAAGACGACCGCGCTGGCGCTGGTCGGCAAGCGGGCCTGGAACGTCACGCTCGACAAGTCCGAGAAACAGCTGCTGGTGGTCAACGGCCTGTCGGACGACGTGACGCTGGTCGATGTCGCCACGGCCAAGCCGCTCAAGAGCCTGCCGGTGGGCCGCGTGCCGTATGGCGCGGTGATCGTCGAATGAGGCGCCTGATACTGGTCGCGCTGCTGGCCGGCGCTGCGTTCGGGGCGGCACAGGCGGCCACCTTCAAGCTGACGCTGCTGGTACCTGCGGACGACGCCCGCCTGGAGCGCAGCCGTACCGAGCGCGCCTACCTCGGTCACCCGGGTGGCCCCGCCGCGGACGGCCTTCTGGTGGCGCTGAAGGAAGCGAAGTTCGAGCTGGAGGCCGCGGGCGCCGTGCTGACGCTGGACACCGTGCCGGTGGCCAACGCCGCTGCGGCCAAGGACGCCGCGCAGAAGGCGGAGAAGGGCGGCGCCGCCGTCGTGCTGACCGACCTGCCCGCCGACTGGACGCTGGCGGCAGCGGACGCGGTCAAGCTGCCCGTGATGAACCTGGGCGACGCGAGCGACCGCCTGCGCGAGCAGGACTGCCGGCCGCGCCTGCTGCACCTGCTCCCCAGCGAACGGATGCGTACCGACGCGCTGGCGCAGACGCTGGCGGCGGCGCGCTGGAGCCAGGTGCTGCTGCTGACCGGCCCGGCGCCCGCCGACGCGCAGCGCAGCGCCACCGCGCAGGCCTCGATCAAGCGCTACGGCCTGAAGCTCGTGGCGACCAAGCCGTTCAAGCTCTCGGCCGATCCGCGCGAGCGGGATCTGGCGAACCTGAAGCTGCTGACGGGAACGACCGGCAACGCCACCTACGACGTGGTCTGGGTGGTGGACAGCGACGGCGAGTTCGCGCGCACGCTGCCGTACCGGACCAGCCTGCCGCGCCCGGTGGTGGGCGATGCGGGGCTGACGGCGCTGGCGTGGTCGGCGCAGTTCGAGCGCTTCGGCGCGCCGCAGGTCTCGCGCCGCTTCACCAAGGCGACCGGCCGCCCGATGACCGCGCACGACTGGGCGTCGTGGATGGCGGGCAAGGCGATCACCTCTGCCGCCACCGAAGTGCCCAAAGGCCCGGCGGTGGCGTTCGCCAAGGCGCTGAATGAACTCGAATTCGACGGCTCCAAGGGCACGCCGATGAGTTTCCGCCCGTGGGACGGCCAGTTGCGCCAGCCGATGCTGCTGACCGACGGGCAGGGCGTGGTCGCGATGGCGCCGGTCGAGGGCGTGCTGCACCCGAAGAACAACCTCGACACCCTCGGCGTCGATGCCCCGGAAAAACTCTGCAAGGTGGCGCGTCCATGAACCTCGGCCACGCCCTGCAGGCGATGCGCGCCATCGTCTGGCGCGAGATCGCCAAGTTCGCGCGCCAGACTGGCCGGCTGGTGTCGGCGCTGGTGCGGCCGCTGCTGTGGCTGGCGGTGTTCGCGGCGGGTTTTCGCAACGTGTTCGGCATGGCGATTGCCGAGCCGTATGACACCTACATTCCCTATGACGTGTACATCGCGCCGGGTCTGGTCGGCATGGTGCTGCTGTTCAACGGCATGCAGTCCAGCCTGGCGATGGTCTACGACCGCGAGATGGGCCTGATGCGCCTGCTGCTGACGGCGCCGCTGCCCCGGCCGTGGATCCTGTTTTCCAAGCTGACGGCGACGGCCGTGCTCTCGCTCGCGCAGGCGCTGGCCTTTGTCGTGATCGCGCGGCTGATCGGCACCGAGCTGCCGCTGATCGGCCCGCAGACGCCGCAGCTGCTGCTGGCGGCGGTGTGCAGCGCGCTGATGCTGGGCGCGCTCGGGCTGCTGCTGAGCGTGCACATCAAGCAGCTGGAGAACTTCGCCGGCACGATGAACTTCGTGATCTTCCCGATGTACTTCATGTCCACCGCGCTCTACCCGCTGTGGAAGCTGGAGGAGTCGGGCGCGTCGTGGGTCTACCAGATCGCGCGCTTCAACCCCTTCACGCACGCGGTCGAGTGGATGCGCTATGCGATGTACGGCAAGGACGCCGGCCTGTCGCCGTGGATCGTGCTGGGGACGCTGGCGCTGTGCTTCGCCGCCGCCAGCTGGGGCTATGACCCGCAACGCGGGTTCGGCGCCTTGACCAAGCGCGGCGGGGGAGGTTCGGCATGATGGCGTTGACCAGACTGTGGCGCGCCGCGGGCGGGCAGGGCCAGGTGGACGAGCCGCTGCTGCTGGAGTGGTGCACGCTCGGTGGGCTGCTGGTGTTCGCGACCTGGCTGCTCGGCGTGCGCGGGGTGTGGCATCTGCTGCTGAGTTCCGACCCGACCGGGCTGACGCTGGTGATCATCGTGGTGTTTGTCGCCTCGACGCTGTGGTGCGGCAGCCGCTCGCGGGAGCTGCAGCGCCAGCGCCGGCTGATGGCGCAGGCGATGTCGACCCGGCACGAGGGGCTGGTCGGCGTCGAGGGCTGGGCGGCCGAATACTGGTCCGCGCTGGACGCCGCGCCGCGGGATGCTGGCGCGCCGCTCGATCTGCTGATGGACCAGGCGCAGGGCCCGCACCACACCGCGTGGTGGGTCAACGGCATCCAGCTCAAGCTCGGCCTGCTCGGCAAGGTGATCGGCTTCTCGATGCTGGCGATCCAGATCGGGCAGATGCAGAGCTTCGACGCGGCGCAATCACAGGACCTGCTGCGCAGCCTGACCTCCGGGCTGGGCGTGGCGCTGCTGACGACCATGGTCGGGCTGGTCGGCAACATCGTGCTCGGCCTGCAGCTCACGCGGCTGGACCGCTACGCCGACGCCCTCATCAGCGACTGCCAGCGCGCCGGTCTGACGATCGGCCGCGACGCCGGCCGCGACGCCGGCCGCGGGGGCTGACGGCGTGGCCACGCGCGGCGGCCGGGGCCGCTCCGGCGGGCGGGAGGCCGAGGTCGATCCCTTCTACGACATGTTGTTCAACATGCTGATCGCCTTCGTCTTCTGCTTCATCATCGCGCTGCTGGCGATGAACCCGAAGGCGCTGAAGACCGGCGACATCCCCGCCAAGGCCGAGTACATCATCACCGTGTCCTGGCCGGACATGAACCCCGACGACATCGACACCTGGGTGCAGGACCCCGGCGGCAACCTCGTCTGGTTCCGCGCCCGCGAGGCCGGGATGATGCACCTGGACCGCGACGACCGCGGCCTCTCGAACGACACCATCGTCGTCAACGGCCAGAAGATCATCAACCCGATCAACCAGGAGGTGGTGACGCTGCGCGGCATCGCCCCGGGCGAGTACACCGTCAACGCGCACTACTACGACACCAAGGACGGGCAGCCGGTGACCGTCACGGTGTCGGTGCTGAAGGTGAATCCGCGGGCCGAGATCGCGTATTACGGGCAGGCCACGATCGCGCGCAAGGGCGACGAGGCCACGCTGGTGCGCTTCACGCTGCTGCCCGATGGCCGCGTGGGCAGCGTCAACACGCTGCCGCGCCCGCTGGTCCAGCGCCTGTGACGCGGGCCGACGACAACAAGGACAGGAGCAACGAGACATGACACTCGCGGTGGTATTGGGGTTTGTGGTGCTGGCGACGCTGGCCGTGCTGGCGCTGCTGTGGTCGCGCTGGCCGGCCTGGCTCAAGGGGCTGCTGGTGGCCGGCGTCTGCGTGTTCTATTTCTGGGCCGACGAGGCGATCCACCAGATGTGGGGCTGGCCGAGCACGGACGCGCTGCCCGAGCGCTTCGTGCTGCTGGCCGCCGTGTTCGACGAGCCGACGACCAAGTCGCCCGGCGCGCTCTTCGTCTGGGTGCAGGCGCTGGAGAACGGCAAGCCGGTCAAGGCGCCGCGCGGCTACCAGCTGCCCTATGCCAAGGACCTGCACGCGCTGCTGAACGAGGGCATCAAGAAGTCCCGCCAGGGCGTCACGCAGTTGGGCACCACCGAGCCGAAGGCCGGCAAGCGGGGCCTGAACTGGCTGCGGCCCGGCTCGGACGAGCAGGTGGTGAAGATCCGCGACCTGCCGGTGCCGCAGCTGCCCGAAAAATGAAGCACGCCGCCCTGCGCCTTGCCGCTGCTGTCGGCACCACCGTCCTCGCGCTTGGCGCGCTCAGTGGCTGTGGCCGCTCGGCGCCGGGCGCGTCCTACTTCCCGCTGGAGTCCGGCCACCGCTGGACCTACCGCCTGAGCAGCGAGTGGGAGAACAGCACCGTCGAGCGCGAGACCGTCGTCCTCAGCAACGAGGGCAGCGACCGCACGCTCGACTCCGGCAGCGCCTTCCGCCGACACAGCGACTCCGGCATCGACTACTGGCTGCGCGCGGACGACACCGGCGTCTTCCGCGTTGCCACCAAGAGCGACCTGGAGGAAGCGCCCAAGCCCGATCCGCAGCCGCGCTACGTGCTGAAGGCCCCGATCGCGGTCGGCACGAACTGGCCGGCGTCGACGACGACCTACCTGCTGCGCCGGCGCAATGATTTCCCGCCCGAGATCCGGCACAGTCACCCGTCGGTGCCGATGGTCTACACGATCGCGGCGCTGAACCAGAAGGTCGAGACGCCCGCGGGCGCATTCGACGGCTGCGTCAAGGTCCAGGGCGAGGCGAAGCTGAAACTGTTTTCCGACCCGGTGCAGGGCTGGCGCGACATGCCGCTGACCACCCTGGAGTGGTACTGCCCAGGCGTCGGCCTCGTGCGCGTGGAGCGCAGCGAGCCGGCCAACTCGACCTTTTTGCTGGGCGGCGTGATGAAGATGGAGTTGATGTCATGGGAATGATGAGCCGCCGGCAGGTGCTGGGCGCGTTGAGTGCCGCGGCGTTCGGGCCGGTCAGTGCCAAGGTGATGGCGCAGCCGGCCGAGCGGTTTCCGATCCGGCCGATCACGCTGTGGGTGCCGTGGCCGGCGGGCGGCGCGACGGACCTGACGATGCGGCTGCTGGCCGAGATCGCGGGGCGGCACCTGGGCCAGCGGGTGATCGTGGACAACCGCGCCGGGGCGGGCGGCACGCTGGCGATGCCGGTGCTGCAGCAGGCCGCGCCGGACGGCTACACCATCGCGCAACTGCCGCAGCCCGTGCTGCGTGCGCCGCACATCCAGAAGGTGCTCTGGGACCCGATCCGCGACACGACACCGATCATCCAGATCTCGGGCGTGACCTTCGGCGTGCTGGTGCCGGGTGGCAGTGCGCTGAAGACGCTGGAGGACGTGTTCGCCTGGGCCAAGGCGCATCCGGGCGAGCTGACGGTGTCGACCAACGGGGTGGGCACGACGCCGCACGTGGTCTTCGACGAGCTGTTCGCCAAGCGCGGGCTGACGTACGTGCATGTGCCATACAAGGGCACGTCCGAGCAGATGCTGGCGGTGTCGTCGGGGCAGGTGATGGTCGGCATCAACTCCAACGGCTTCGCACCCTTCGTCGATTCCGGGCGGCTGCGCCTGCTGGCCACCTTCGGCGAACACCGCACGAAGCGCTGGCCGACGGTGCCGACGCTCAAGGAGCTGGGGCTGGGCATCGTCGCCACGTCACCGTATGGGCTGGTCGGGCCGCGGGGCATGTCGCCTGCGGTGGTCGCGGTGCTGCACGACGCGTTCAAGGCCGCGATGAATGATCCGGCGCACACCGCCGAGCTGGCGAAATACGACCAGGAACTGACGTACCTCGACGCCGATGACTATGGGCGCAGTCTCAAGGAGAGTTTTGCGGCGGAGAAGAGGGCCGTGGAGCGGTTGGGGTTGAACAAGGGGGGGTGAGCGGTGGCGCCGGTATGCATGCGCGATGCGCGCCCAGCGCCACGATCAGATCCTGGTTCAAGCGATGGATGCCAGCCGGG